>Ga0180009_10000054_pt1 | contig 211755 bp, 209 predicted proteins | sample OS_PC_MetaG_FD_123537 | JGI IMG/M metagenome (GOLD analysis project Ga0180009, IMG submission 123537) | Groundwater microbial communities from the Aspo Hard Rock Laboratory (HRL) deep subsurface site, Sweden - OS_PC_MetaG | ecosystem: Environmental > Aquatic > Deep subsurface > Groundwater...
CTCAAGCGCCACCTGCGCCTTGAAATTGTCGGTGAACTTGCGTCTCTTTCGTCCCATGCTGGGTATCCCTTCGTCGGTCGGGATATACCTTAGCTCACTGTTCAGTTTTCTGGGACCAGCTCAAACCTCGCGAGCTCCTCTAGTCGAGACCTCTGAAGCAAATATTCCCGTAATGGCTGATAGGAGGATTGAGCGAGGACTGACGTCGGCACAATCATCGACACAAAGCCGCCATCTCCTTTTATCAAATCGAGAGACCGTTCAAAAAAAGTAGAAAATAGATTGATCCGATTGTTTGCGCATCCGTACTTCGCAAAGAAATACTTCGTTTCCTCCGTGGGGTGATCTTTTATGTCGACATATGGCGGATTCGCCAGAACGCAGTCGAAACCACCATGACCAAACACCTCTGGAAATTCAGATTCCCAATCAAATGAATTTATTCGTGCAGTGGCGTCGAAGTCCATTTCGGGAAGATCGTCTTGATCATAGTAATCATGCCCAATGATAGAGTTCCCACACTTAATATTCCGTCCGAGATCAGGAAGTATCCTTTCACCTTCAGAGATAAAATCCCGCTGCAAGTTTTGTTGATTTTCTCCCTCAAGCACTTTCAGCAGGAGAGAAAGCTTAGTCACCTCAACAGCCTGAGCATCGATATCAACGCCGAATATGTTGTTCAGGAGTATCCGCTTTCTCTCTCCAGTCGTTAGTCGATACTCCCCACCTGGCGCTTGGTACAGCCGGGGATTTCGGCCTGCGCAATGGTGACGGATCTTTCCAAGATCTATCTGTCCAGAGCTTGGATCGAGCGTATACTGATCACGATGCCAATCCAGCAGATACTGGTATGCCTCTATTAGGAAAGAACCGGAACCGCATGCTGGATCCAGCACTTTGATAGAGCTTGCTTGCGTGACGGAGATTGGCTTAAGTTTCCCAGAGACGCCACCGTTGAGCAGCCGAGCAACAGTGTTCTCCACCATGTGGTCGACGATATATTTCGGCGTGTAGTATACGCCGCCAGCTTTGCGAACTTCTGGTTTTTCCTCAATTTTTGCCTGGTGGCCGGCGGTAAGTCGAATGGTCTTGCCAAGGAATTGCTCATAGACGTGTCCCAATATGCTGGCCGGAAGCACTGAGAATTCATATGGAGATTCAGGATAGTACAGGTGAGAAATGATTTGATCGAGTACGCTGTCGTCGAGTTCCAACGATGGCGTGAGTGTGTCATGAGCCTCCGCTCTATTCTTTTCGTGAGAGAAGTGAAACAAACCCGAATTGTATCGATCGTCAGCCTTTTGAAAGAGGTCCATTAGGACGCCGTAGTTCTTGCGGACTCCGACGAGCTTTTGAAGTCGTCCATAATCTTCGGAGCCACGATCTTCGCAAATTCGAAGAAATATGATCCGGTCAATCGTTTTTTGAACGCTAAAATTCAAGTCTCGAACATTGAGCGCTTCATTCCTTGTCGCGAATCCCCTCGCTAAAAGTGATCGCCACCGCTCGATCTCCGTAAGGAATTCAAAATCGACCTCGGAAGCACCGCGGCGTCCAGCGTTATCCTCCGCATATTTGTCAAACGACCCCTTGAGAACTGCCTCTCGGGAGAACACACTTTCAATTTCGTCCCACCTATCTTCATACTGATCAAAAGTTAGGTAGCTTATTCGAGCTTTGGCGGCGCTATCGCTTCGTTTCGGTCTTATTCTGCAGTCATAGATCGAAAGCTCTTCAAAATCTGAAAGAATGGAAAGAGGAAGCTTTGCAGACCAAGCGTAGCGTCTTAGCTGGTAGGCTGGCGCGACGTCTAACTTAATGTTGACAGAAGGACGCTTGGCTTCGAGGAAGAATTTCCGTGCGCCGCCGATTCGGAAGCAATAGTCTGGCGCCTTGGTGCTTCCGCCGAACTTTATGGCATCTTCGTGAATGACGTCCTTGTAAGCATCCGCGTACCCTCGGGTATTGTCTATATCCCAGCCGAGGGTCTTGAAGAACGGGTCCAAAAACTCTCGCCTCAGCTGGGTCTCATTATAAGCTGACGATCTGTAATGATCCCGATGATCATTAAATGTGTCGACCAGTTGGCGTATGCGATCAGGAACAGGCAATCGGAACCCTTTTTGAGTTATGAGCGGACCCTCAGGACTGAATGGACCCACGTTAAATTTGAAATACTCTGAACCAATCCATCTGAACACTCTTTAGGTAGACTGCAAAAGTTGACTCGATCACTAATGCTATCCGCAACTATGGGTGATTTTCCGTGGATCCGCCGAAAAATATCTAGGGAAGAGGGTCGAACTACGATTATCGCCCTAGGACTTCGCTCATTTTCAAACCAATTTTGGATGCGCTCTCACGGCTCGACTGACGCGCGTTTCGATCCGGATGCGTGATAGTGTCAGCAAACATCGAAACGCTTGCCAGTGCCCCCTCCTAGAGTCCTGCAGCGCTATTCTTTCTCATGGCCGTATACGTCACGCGCTACGTTCACCAACATGAACTCCCAAACCGACAGCATGCGCGTCCCGGCGCTATAGAGGCGCCAGTCATCCGGAAGCTCTTGAGACAACCACAACGGTAGAACCTCCGAGATATCGCAATTCACGAAATCCGAGAGCGCGGTGATGTGCCGGAGAGGAACTTTAGTCTTACCCGAGAGCCATTGCTTGACGATGTTGGGGTTCTTGTACCCGAGCGCTTTGGAAAGCTTCTCAAGCCGTTCGTCATAGTCATCGCCACTCAGTTCACCGTCGAGAAAGTAGCTCAGCCGCAGCTCCGGTGGTGCTAGGTCAATCCATTCTTCAATCATGTTGGTCTCCTCTGTTGTTGATGAGGAGAGATTAGCATGCTGATTGGAGTGATGGTTTGGGATCGACGCGGGGTGCTGAGAAGCCAAGCGAGGACATCTGCAAGAGCGAACGTTTCCGTCTCACGCGATATCCTGCTTGTTGGTCTCAGGTCACGGACGGGTTCCTGTGAGGACTAGACCCTTGGTCGGCCGAAACCGCCATGACTGGAACTGGCCCCTTGAAGATGGTTGGCACAGACGCAGATAGTTTCCCTGGATGCTTAAGTAGTTTCGACTTGGATTTTCTAATTACTCAATTCCAATTGCGGAGAGTCGTGAAACCGCATCATCCAAACTCTTAAAAACTTTTACTTCATCAAAGTTTGTTGGGCTGCATAATACCAATTTTTTGCCTTTCCACACAGAGCAAGGTCCGTGAAATTGGATTGTGTAGCCGCCTCTTTCTTCAATAAGAAGGGCACCTGCAATCATTTTGTTATCGACGCGAAGCTTGGCCGTGCTCGATAAAATACAATTCGATCCATTTACTCCAGAAGGCATAACAATCCCCTTGCATATAAAGCATTGAATAAATATTCAGTACGCATTCGGTGGAAAGGTCAATACTATTACTACGATTGAAGGGGAGTTGTACTGTTAGACAAGCGCAGCAAGACTCAATTCGGTGACATGGCCGCCATCGTCGTAGCCTAGCGCTACGTCCACATCTTGCGAGCTGAAATCAGTCACCCTTTCACGAGAGATCGTCCGGATTGGAGTTTACTCCTGACGCTCGACAGAACTCGGCCAAGTCTCGCAAATCGATGTTCTGTCAGATCGCTCAGGACGAGCGGAGTGCTCAGGACACTACGGTGGTCACGAAAAGTCGGAGATGCGACTCACGGCGCTTCTCTGCCTCGCTTAAGGCTGCTGGAGCGCTTGGGGATTGGTCCCGCAGCAGACTCAGAGCACTTAAGCGTTATCGCTGAGCAGTTCGCTGAGGCGAATGGACGTCACCTGGGGGCTAAACTCATGAACCGATGGAACTTCGCTGCTGTTATTTTAGGTTTCGTGGCGGCGTGCGGAGCACCGCCTCAAACGTCCATGGGAAATCAAGAGAACATAGACGCCGCAACTACTGCAACCGGCGCTTCGGCAGGCGTGATACCCGACGATGGTTCTCAATCCAAATCGGGGTTCGCTTACACAGCGCCGGCTGATCCAAAAGCTACCTACAATCTGATTTCAGTAGAAGAAAAGTCGTCCAGCGTGCTGGTTGCTGTCACGCAGCGCAAGGGTCCCTCTGGCATCAGTTACTCGGCTCGCGAAATAGACTGCGAACTGCAAACCTTCCGGTATGTCGGGGATGGGGACACTTTGGAGGAAGCGCTGACGCCGATGGCGAACCTTGGGGATATGTCTGAGCTTGTGGAGGGGTCGTCCAGTCATGCGGCCGTCCAAGCTGCGTGCGCTAACCTGCCCTGACAGGCGCTCGTCAGCGAAAGCATCCGACGAACATTGGACGTCGAGCTAAGCTTTGGCGAATTTCTGACGTCGGTCCTGAAGGCGGCGAATGACTGTATTCCAGATGAACCTGCCTACTATGGCTGAGCCTAACCTAAACGCATTGTGCGTTCATGTTGAACTGCGCTGTCAGCTCGCCCAGGACGAGCGGTTTATTCAGATCCTAGATTGGTCGCGAAAAGGCCGAGATGCGACTCACCGAGCTTCTCTGACCCGCTGAGAGCTATTCAAATTGCAGGATAGAAGTACGTGGTGCAAAAGCGACGGAAGCGGCCGACAAACTACTTCTGACATTGGATCTGAGACCCTACGGCATGCCTACTTCGAGCGTGTGTGCCGGGGAGCAAAAAAACAGCTCCGCTCCCCGGGTGAACGCTATTCCGATTGAACCGGAAAATCGACCAAGTCTTTACCATACGTTTCCGGGAGGTAGGGTCCTGCAGGGATGCCGGTAATTCTCAATCCAGCCGCCATCGCATTCGCTTGCTGTGCCAGTGGCATGTAGTTAGGCGACCCCTTTTCGATCGCTGCAATCACTGCTTGCGCGATCAAGTCCGCCAACGGATTGCCAGAACTGCTTGCCTGGGGCGAATACTGCATCTCCTGATAGTTCGACCAAATCTTCTCACCGGTTTCGCAGCTGCGAAGTTCATAGTTGAATGCGACGCTGGTTGATGTCGCTAGGACAACGTATTTTGACTCCCATTTCTCAATGGACAAGTACAATGCCGTGTCACAGCCAAACAGCCGGTCGAGTCGCTTGGCATCTGCATTGTAGAGAAGCGCCGGGTCCGACAGGCCATTCTCTTCCAACAGGGATTTCACCATGTTTGCAGGGAACACGTAATAACCACGCTGCGCAAACGGCTGCGAAACGGTGGAGAGAAAGAACTCGGGTGCTTCAACAGCACCGGTATTGTTCAATGCAGGCAATACCAAGATCGAGTGTGGGTCGGCTGCGCGGAATTGCGAAAAGTCATTCGTTCGTGTGTCGGGCGTGGCACAAGCAGTCACAAGGCCTAACACGGCAATTGCGAGCGCTTTGGTGGAAAGCTTGAGTGAATTTCTCATGTCGATTCTCCTATACGCCGGCTGGTGCGGCATCGACTGCCGGGGTTTCGATATCGGCTGGCGTTTCAGCTTCGTCCGACTTGTCGACTGAAGGCGCCGCTTCAGCGCTTGCGGCAACCATTTCAGGTTCCGTTGGCGTTTCGATTCCTTTGAGGCGATTGACGACACCGGTCATGAAAAATGCCGATTCCGGAAACGCGGATGCTTCTTTCTCAAATAGCTGGATCGCCCCCGCCTCGTCGCCTTGATCCAAATGCAAGTATCCGAGTTCAGCGTAGAGTCCTGGCGCCAACCGGTCGCTCGCCTCGCCCTTCTCAATGGCCTTCTCAAGCGCGGCCTCAAACTTGTCCCTCATTTCAGGCTTCTTGTAGTAAGCATAGAGCGTTGGCTCATATGCTCCGTACTCAAAACGCGGAGGTGTTGCGCATGCGGCCAAACCCAGCGCGAGCGCGCCGGTCAGTAAAATTCTTGGTACCATTATGTTCCCCAGACTTCTTTGTTTATCGAGAAATTTTCAGTGCGCTGTTGCGACCCACGAAAACCGTCTTGTTGTGAATGACCGTGCCATTTTGGCTAATGACGACCTCATGAGTTCCAGGGAGAACCGCCAGCGTATTAGCACCGCCGTCAAAGTCGCCGACTGTACCCGCTGACTGGCCATCGACCATGACGACGGCGTCAGCCGGGAAAGACTGAAAATAGATAGCGCTAGATTCGCCGCCTTGGACTGTTTCGGTGGTGGGATAGGCGCAACCAGCCACTGGAAGGCCGACGCTTCCGATCAGGATCGCCGTACCGAGAGTCTTGAGTGTCCGTTTCATCTATTTGACCTCCTTAACGGTGAGCTGCTTCGTGTCCTGAATTGATAGCGACCCGCTTACGACGTTTGCAATCGATCCTTCGGAATATTCGGAGTCCCCAAAGAAGGACGTGACTTCGACTACCGCTAGCTCGCTTCCCGGAAGCGTTATCGGCAGACCGGTCTGTCCGCTCTTGATGACTTTGCCGACGGTTTCGACGGAGAAGCGGTCTCCAACTTTCAGTCCTTGACGCGACCCACCACTAATAAACACTTGATTGCCTTCGATCTGAAGGACATCGGTTGACCAAGGGCGGTCCGCCAGATTTCCGATGATCTCCGATGTGAGGTCTGAAATTGCAGCGGCGATAGCTGCGTCGTTCAATGAGGCATCATAAGCCGCACGTGAGCCAAAACCTGCTACTTCGCCGGACTCGGTTGATGTCTCGCCTTGTCCAGACGCGCTGAAAAACGCGAGACTAGTCCTAGGATCAACGAGGCGCCCTTCAACGGTTGCCGCGACTGTCTGCTTCTTGGTCGAACTAAGGAACCCAACTTGTCCTTCGGTCTTGCGTCCAAATTGGGTGACCGACCCAATAACGACCGCATCGACGCCTACCAAATTAGATGCGCCTTCTTCACCGAGAAGTGTCCTCTCAAGGCTGAGCTCTTCAAGGTTGTCCCGTTCGAATACCATGAACTGACCAGTCTCAATAAGGCGCTTCACGAGCATGTCGCGAGCCTGATCTGCAAGTGGATCATTCTCGCCGTCGAATAGAAGACCTTTTCCGTAGTTGGTGCTATTCGAGAAACGAGCGACGGCAATGCGACGCTTCAACCGGGGCGCTACGGGTGCGGCTTGGGTCGTCTGGACCTCTTCCGTCAGTTGAGGCGCAATCACTCTTTCGGCGGGTTTTTCTACCGTCGCGCATGCCGCCAAAGTCATAGTCAACGTTGCAACAGAAACTGTTGTTAATTTGCTCAATTCAACCTCCCCACTTTTTGAGATACCAGCTCGACCACGAGCCGCCGAAGATGACAACCCCAAATAGAAAGAATGATTTGAAATTTGTGCCTTTTCACGTTGGCACCAGATAGAGCGCCGGAACGACCTCTACCCAACCAAGTATGGGTACTTTCGGATCGGAGACGCCGAAAAGTATAGAGGGTACGGGTTCGCGTGCTTCGCCGTTCTCTAGGACTTCGCTTATCTGGCAGCGGCGGCGAACTCTGCTACTCTCATTCAAGCTGACAGGATGCTGCGTACGATCCGCTCATGGAGAGGAACTGGAATGATAGTCTTGAAGTGGAAACACACCGGAGCGGCATTGCTGCTCGGTTTCCTGTCCGCATGTGCAGATCCAATCTCTTCAATCGAACCGGTTGGTGAGACAAGCGCGGCAGCGAACGACCCAACGTCCTGGCAGATCACTGAAATCTATTGGTCAGATGCGGACAGCGGCCGCATTAATGGAGAGCGCTTCCGGTTATCAGATATCGACGCTCCCGAGACTGGTGGCGTCGGAGCAGCCATAGGTGGCGCAAAGTGTGAAAAAGAACGAGAGCGAGGCTTTGACGCCAAGGCGTTCGTTGTCGAGTTCACTCGCAACAAGGAACTCCGGATTAGCCACACGTATGGATATGACAAGATGCCAGAACCTCGCCTTTTGATAGACCTATCGGCCAACAGCGAGGATGTTGCTCGGAGCGGCATCGAGGTCGGGTTCCTGCGTCCTTGGCCTCATGATGGGACGAAGGCTCTGGCACCGAAGCCGGATTGGTGTGAGTGAGAGGCATCTGAATGGCTGATTTGCGGGCGATCCAATATTTCGAGGCCGTTTATCGGCTCACGAGTTTCTCAAAGGCGGCGGAGGAACTGCGACTTTCTCATTCTGCCGTTACGCGCAGCATTCAGTTGCTTGAGGAGCGTTGGGGTACAACGCTTTTCACTCGCACAACGCGTTCTGTCATTCCAACAAGTGCGGGGGAGCGGTTGTATCCTCTTGCGCTGGAGATGCTTGCCTTTTTTGAAACAGCGAAACGAGAGACGGTTTCAGGCGATAGAGAAATCAGTTTGATCTCTGGTCCGGTCGCTTTGGATGTCCTCTTATCCAGCGCCATAATCGAGTTCCGAAAAACTGCGCCGACAGTCAAGATTACCGCAGATATCATGCCGCCTGTTCTCGCAATACAAGAGCTGATCCAGCGCCGCGTTACTCTTTTGCTGTTCGCTATGTCCACACTTGAAGCGATGCCGCATGCTGACCGGTTGGAGTTCAAAGAGATCTTGGTTGAGGATTACATCGCAGTGTTCAGGCCAGGCCACGCGATTGATGTCGAAAACATTTCTCTTGGGGATTCTTTGGCATTTCCCTGGGTTTTTCCCGGATATGACAAGTATACTGACGCTGAGATGCCGGATGAGATGCGTGAAGCTCTCACCGCGAGCGATGCTCCTCTCTACAACATCTACAGTCCGACGGCTTGCATGAACCTGTCGATGTCTTCCGACGTTGTGTCGATTATCCCAATCTCGCTTGCTGCGCCATTTTTGAGATCCGGAGCGTTAGGATGGAAGCGTGTGCCGGGTATCCCGAAGTATCGTTTGAGCGCCGCAGTCATGAGAGACGTGAAGCTTGACCCTCACGTCCAATTGTTTGTCGACAGCATGGTTGAAGCTGCCAAGATCATCGAGAGAGCAAGTTCGGTGTGGTTAGAGGAAAGTGCATAGTGACAGTGCAGCCGACCAATCCAGACCAATAGTTGCGGAAAGCTTGAACTGATGGACGGCAATTGAAACCGGCGCCTCTTGGCGGTCTTCATAATTGAAAAAAACTCACTGCATGATGATAATTATGCAATTGTTTTTGGAAAAATGGCTGATTATTTGTCGGGTGACCTTTGCAATGCGGTGCGTCCCCCCACCCAGTTCCGCATAGCAGTCCATAAGGTTGGAGACGCTAGGAGGCATTGTCCCCGCCTTCTAGCGTCTTTATCTTTTGGACGTGATCAGGGTTCTTGTTTCTACGTTTCAGGCAATTCGGTAGCCTGTCCTAGCGTCGCACGCGCTCGTTTGGAACCGGACGTGTCATTCCTCATCCAACATCCAAAACGCGCGCCAGAGAGGCTCCTGAGTCCACACAGGGTCAATCCTCACCGTGCGCGTAGACGTCCCTCGCTACGTTCACGAGCATGAACTCCCAAACGGACAGCATCCGCTCACCTGCGCGATACAAATGTACGTCATCCGGAAGCTCCTGAGACAACCACAACGGCAGAACCTCCGAGATATCGCAATTGAAGAAACCCGAAAGCGCGGTGATGTGCCGGAGTGGAACTTTCGTCTTCCCCGAGAGCCATTGCTTGACGATAGCTGAGTTGGTGTATCCGAGCGCCTTGGAAAGCTTCTCAAGCCGTTCGTCATAGTCTTCACCGCTCAGTTCGCCGTCGAGAAAATAGCTCAAACGTTTCTCCGGTGGTGCCTGGTCAATCCATTCTTCGATCATGTTGGTCTCCTCTTGTTGTTGATGAGGAGAGGTTAGCATCCTGACTTTCGTGATGGTTTGGGATCAAAAACTTGAAGTCACTTCCCAGATGCATGCACCCGTTTCATGACTTGCTTCGCATCTCGTTGTTCTTGGCGCATCAGTTCCCACTCGTCGCGTGCTCTAATTCGTAGGGTTTGCGTGGCGTAGAGGAGGGAGACAACTCCGGTTTTGGATTGGCTCGTTACAGGATGTTTGATGGAATAGCCTGCCCACCTGGCGGGGGTAGTCAGAGGCTCTGTATCGACCCAGCGCTCAGGAGTGTGGCGACCTTTCGCTCTAGCCAGCTTTATCAAGACGGCGCGCAAGCGTTTTTGGTTGTGCTGGCTTGGGTCCAACGACATCGCTCCGTGAAGATGAGGAAGTTGGCCGAGTCCGCGTTCCAAAACGAAGTAAAATTCCGGACATTCGTCGAATTCGGAAATCAGATAACGTCGGAGCCGATCCTGAACAGCAGAACCAGTGTTCTTTTCAGCAGCCTGAGCCATGCCAAAGGATTGATAGGTGAGGGTAGCTGAAAAAGCTATGCCTTGGATATCAGACGATGGCACAACTCGCGCCAAAGCTATGATCCTGGCAGGTGCTTGAGCCTTGCTCCACTCTCCAAAGGCGGGAAGCTTCGCAAGCTGTTTAATGTAGTTCTGCACATCCTCTATAGTGTGCGCCTTGCCGTCCTTTCCCCTTAGGTGTGTGCGTGCAGTCTTTCCGGTTAACTTCTCTTCGAAAGCGCTCTGTCCCAACAGTACTAGAGCCTCATTTGCAAAGGCCACCCTAATAGGCTCTATGGTCCTGTAGGTGCTGGCTATCTTCTGATGCTCTTTGAACCGCTCAGAAACCTCCTTTCTCGCAAAACTTGGTAGTTCATGAGCGAGTTCCTGAAGGAGTAAATCGTGTTCCACGGATCGAGCTTCCAGGCCGTGGGTGAGTTCGATGTGTTGGCTGTGATAGTGGTCCGCTAGCCGGATGGCGGATTCCCCGATGAAACGATTGACCAGATTGTCAGGCGTAAAGGCAGGGTGTTTGCCGACTTCGCGACGGTCCGGCTCCTTGCCTCGTTTGCAGTCGAGTTCAAAGGCAAGGGTCCACCAAGGTTTCTTACTTTCTTGGATCTTTTTCGCAAGTGAATGCATCGGTGGACGCTTTAGTGATCGCTTGGGGACCTTTCTCCAATGTTCACCGAGCTGAAAGAGACAGACGAGACTGAATTCATCCACGAGTTGTCCAATTGCTCCACTATCATCGAGTATAGAAGCTGAAACTGTTCCATCGGCTCCATAGTGCTTTTGGAGCACCTTCTGCTCAAGACGGAGCTGATCAAGGAAGCCGAATTTACTATTATGACGAGCTTTCGAAAGACGCCGGCCGATGGTTGAAAGTCTCAAGGACAATATGGATGCGCTCGCAAAACTGGAGGGGTGCAAAGGATGATTGCATGGTGTCTCGATAGTCGGCTTCGGGTTAGACGGCTATGGCAATTCAATTGAATAGGACTGAATTTATGTGGCCAAATTCGTGGGTCGTGGAGCAATTGTTTTCAACACCAAATTCAACACGCGTCGCTTCGCAATACATTGATTAATAATAATTAGTTTAGTACCAAGAGGTTAGTTACAGCAAATGAGTCCATCCCCTAGGGACTGCCAGGTTTTTTCTCTGCGATCAAAGCTTTGATCCGGGGAGTCCGAACTTTCCTATTTTTGGTGTGAAGATCGCGTGACAAGCGCGCTCTCGCATTTTAGGTTACTCCCTTGGGGAATTTGGGTTGATGACGAGAGCTGTGGCGAAATCTGAATCAGACATGCCGGGCGTTGAGCCTGTGGTGCGCGTGATCGGTCGCGTGAAATGGTTCGACGGTGCCAAGGGCTATGGCTTCATCGTTGCGGAATCCACGTCCGACGCAACGCTCGAGGGCGATGTCATGCTGCACGTTTCCTGCCTGCGTGATTATGGCGAAACCTATGCCGACGAAGATGCCCGCATTGTCTGCGACGCGGTCAAGCGCGAGCGCGGCTGGCAGACAGCCCATATCATCGAAATGGAGCGGCCGCGCGCCGCCGTCGCGCGCGAGACGGGCGAGGAGCCCGACTACACGCCGGTGACGCTGAAATGGTTCAACCGGACGCGCGGTTACGGCTTTGTGCATCGCGACGGTGTCGAGATCGACATCTTCGTGCACGCCGTGATCCTGAAAAAGGCGGGCTATGACGATATCGAACCGGGCACCCTCCTGGAAGTCGTCATCGAGAACGGGTCCAAGGGCGAGCATGTCACGTTCGTCAAACCTGGTTAAGGGTCGCTTCTGAGCAGCAAGAGCGCTTGCTCACCCCCGAATGCGCGGCTAAACCACCCCGCATGACCCGATTGATCGCCAGCCTTTTCGCCACCGCGTTTTTCCTTGTTCAGGGCGCCTTCGCCCAGTTGGAAACCAGCCCGCTTGTCATTGATACGGGTGATTCCGTCCACCGTTTCACGGTCGAACTCGCCGATGATGCCGACGAGATTCGCACCGGCCTGATGAACCGCACGGAAATGGCGCCGAATGCCGGCATGCTGTTCGATTTCGGCCCGCCCCGCGAAGCCAGCATGTGGATGAAGAACACGCTGATCCCGCTGGACATGTTGTTTGTTGCGCCGGACGGCAAGGTGATTGCCATTGCCCGCAACGCCGTTCCCGGCTCTCTGCGCACGATCAGTCCCGGTGTGCCGGTCAAGGCCGTGCTGGAGCTGAACGGTGGTCGCTGCGAAGTCCTCGGCATCGAACCGGGTGATACCGTGCAGCACGCTCTCTTCGGAAACGTCAGCGAATGAGCCGCAAGGCATCATGAACCCGCCACCGCCGGGATTCGCGCCGACTCCGTCGCGCGGCAAGTTCACCTTGCATAACGGTCCCACGTACCGTGCTACGGCTGACGGTGACGTCCGCACCGGCATGTGGGTGCTCGACCGCCACTGCAACGGCATGGGGTTCCTGCATGGCGGCATGATCTCGGCTTTCTCCGACAGCGCCCTTGCCTGGGCCGTCTGGAGCGCCACCGGCCGCATGTCCGTCACCATCAAGCTGACCCTGGAATTCATGGACATCGTGCCCGAAGGCACATGGCTGGAGGCGCACCCCGAAGTCACAGCCGTAGATGGCGATCTCGTGCATGTCCGGGCCCGTCTCGTGAAAGCCAATGGCCATCTTGCCGCCCGCGCCGATGCCGTCTTTCGCTCGCTGCGGCGGCGCACCACATGAGGCAGGGTGGCGCGCGACAACGTTGAGCGCGCGCGCGAGCAGGAATTATGGTATCCGGTTCAGGATGAACTATTCCTGGGGATATGACACCAATGGAATTTGACGCCCTTCTCCTGTCGCGAATCCAGTTCGCCTTCGTCATTGCCTTTCACATCATGTTCCCGGCCTTCACGATTGGCCTGGCAGCCTTCCTGGCCGTCTGTGAAGGCCTCTGGCTGAAGACCGGCAACGAAGTGTTCAAGCGGCTTTACCTGCACTGGGTGAAGATTTTCGCGCTTGCCTTTGCCATGGGTGTCGTGTCGGGGGTCGTGATGAGCTACCAGTTCGGCACGAACTGGAGCCTCTTTTCCGAAATCACCGGCAGTGTGATCGGCCCGCTGCTGGGCTATGAAGTGCTCACCGCTTTCTTCCTCGAGGCCACATTTCTCGGGGTCATGCTGTTCGGCTGGAACAAGGTCGGCCGCAAGCTCCACTTCGTGGCCACTTGCGCCGTCGCCGTCGGTACGACCATTTCAGCCTTCTGGATCCTGTCGGCCAATAGCTGGATGCAGACACCGGACGGCTTCGCGATCGATCCGGAAACCGGCAATTTCTATGCGACCGACTGGATCAAGGTCATCTTCAATCCGAGCTTCCCGACACGCCTCGTCCATATGCTGCTCGCGGCCTATATCACCACTGCCGCCGTCGTGATGGCCGCTGGCGCCTGGCAGGTCATCAACGGCCGCGTTACCACGCCCACACGCTGGCAGATGCGCATGGCAGCCGGCACGCTGGCCCTCCTCATGCCGATTCAGATCCTCGCCGGCCACGAGTCCGGCATCGTCGCCCACGAATACCAGCCGGCCAAGATTGCTGCCGCCGAAGGCTGGTGCGAAAGCGCGCCAGTGCAGGGCACCATGCTGCTCGCCTGGCCTGCCGACAATGAATGCGGCCATGCAGGGATCACCATACCCGGCACCAGTCCCTACCTGTTTGCCAATGCGCCGAAGGGGGAAGACCTCAAAGGGCTCGACGCCTTCGCGCCGGAAGACACGCCGCCCCTGTGGCTCGTCTTCTACAGTTTCCGCATCATGGTCGCTGCCGGGCTTGTGATGCTTGGTATCGGTGTCTGGGGCTGCTTCCTCTGGTGGCGCGGCGGGCTGGACAAGAAAGGCCTGTTCCACTGGCTCGCGGTTCCCAGCGGGGCGCTCGGCTTCGTTGCCGTGATAACGGGCTGGATCGTCGCCGAAGTCGGTCGCCAGCCTTACACGGTCTATGGTGCCCTGCGCACGGTCGACAGCGTCTCGCCCGTCTCCACGGCCCAGGTCGCTACCTCACTGCTCGTCTTCATGGTCACCTACGCGATCATCTTCACCGCTGGCACCGTCTATATGGCGCGCATCGCCACGCGCGGCTTTGACGACGATCCGATGGGCAAGCCCACACGCGAGCGTCGTGCGCCCGGCTCGCCCCTGGGCGCCGTGGACGATCCGGCCGAGACCGGCGAAGATATTGTAGCAGCGGACTAGGAGAGAACAGATGGCACTCGACCTTCCACTGATCTGGGGCTTCATTCTCGCTGTCGGGGTCTTCATGTATGTCCTGCTCGACGGCTTCGACCTCGGCATCGGCATGCTCACCTTCGTCGCGCGCAGCGACGAAGAGCGCAACATGATGACCGCTACGATCGAACCGGTCTGGGACGGCAACGAGACGTGGCTCATCATCGGAGGGGGCGGGCTGTTTGCGGCGTTCCCCACGGCCTACGCCATCATCATGCCGGCCTTCTACCTGCCGGTCCTCATCATGCTGGCCGCGCTGATCTTCCGCGGCGTCGCTTTTGAGTTCCGCCACAAGGCCGTGCGACCGACGACGCAGAAATTCTGGAACGGCGCCTTCTTCGGCGGCTCGGCCATCGCGGCCTTGTCGCAGGGCGTGATGCTCGGCGGCATGATCCAGGGTATCAATGTCGAGGGCGGCGCCTTTGCCGGTGGCGCGTTCGACTGGCTTACGCCTTTCTCCCTGCTCGTCGGCGTCTCGGTCATTATCGGCTACCTGATGCTGGGGGCCTGCTGGCTCGTGTTGAAGACCGAAGGCGACCTGTTTTTGCGTGCACGCAAATGGGCCCGCGCCGCGCTTGCCGGTGTCGCTATCGGCTTCCTCGCCGTCAGCCTCGCCACGCTCGCCATCGATCCCTCGGTCGGTGAACGCTGGGGCTTCTCTATGACGAATATCGATTTTGCGCGCCTCCTGCCGCTGTCACCGGCGCCGCTGGCGGGCATGTTCTTCTGCGCCTGGCTCTGGCGTGACCTTTCGATGCCGACCGGCCAGGGGGATGCACCGGACTGGCGTCCCTACCTGCTCGCCGTGGGCGTCTTCCTCAGTGGCTATATCGGCCTGGGATTCAGCCTCTACCCCTATATCGTTCCGTTCGAGTTCACGATATGGGAAGCGGCGGCCCGCGACAATTCCCTTGCCTTCATGCTGGTCGGGGCGGGAATTATGTTACCAATAATACTTCTGTACACGGCTTATGTGTACTCTCTGTTCTGGGGCAAGGTAAAGCCCGGCGACGGCTACCATGCCTGACCCAGTCTTCCGCCCGGTCGAACCCTTGCCGAATGGCGAACCGGAAGGCCCGCTCGGCAAGCGGATATCGTGGTTCGTCGGCATCGCGTTGGCCTCGATGCTGGTCGTCGCGGCCGTCGCCTATGCCATGAGAGCGCTGCTGTTTATCGGGTAAAACCTGATCGACTGCGGCTATGGCGTTCTGCCACCGATCTGCTTTAATGGCAACAAGGGCGGCCCCTGAGGACCAGGCCCATTGAGGGAGATTCCAAATGACTGACCTTGCCACCAGTACCCCTATCGAAACAGATCCGATGACGATGCCGCTCGAAGACATGGACGTCAGCAATATAGAGCTTTGGCGGACCAACAGTTTCTGGCCCTATTTCGAGCGCCTGCGACGCGACGCGCCCGTGCACTACTGCAAGGAAAGCATGTTTGGGCCGTATTGGTCGATCACCCGTTTCAACGACATCATGGCTGTCGACACGAACCATCAGGTTTTCTCATCCGAGTCGGGGCTCGGAGGCATTACGATCCTCGATCAGGATGCCGACCTCCCCTTGCCCATGTTCATCGCAATGGATCCGCCCAAGCATGACGTTCAACGCAAGACAGTCAGCCCGATTGTATCGCCGATGAACCTGTCAGTCATGGAGCCGCTGATCCGCGAGCGCGCCGCGCGTATTCTCGACGAGCTGCCGGTTGGAGAAACCTTTGACTGGGTCGACCGTGTCTCCATCGAACTGACCACACAAATGCTGGCAACCCTGTTCGATTATCCATTCGAGCGCCGCCGCGAACTGACCCATTGGTCTGATGTGGCAACGACGATTCCGGGGCCCGGTGAACTCGTGGAAACCCGTGAGGAAAAGCGGGCTGAGCTGATGGAATGTCTCGCGTCGTTTACAGACCTCTGGAACGAACGGGTCAACGCGCCGCCGCAGGGAGACCTCATCTCAATGCTCGCGCATGGCGAGGCCACACGCGACATGAGCCCGGAAGAGTACCTCGGCAACATCGTCCTGCTGATCGTTGGCGGCAATGACACGACACGTAACAGCATGAGCGGTAGTGTCGTGGCGCTGAATGCTTTCCCGGACGAGTATGCCAAGCTTCGCGCGAATCCGGGCCTGATTCCGAACATGGTGTCTGAAACGATCCGCTGGCAAACACCCTTGGCCCATATGCGGCGCACCGCCATGCAGGACGTGGAAATTGGCGGCAAGACGATCCGTAAGGGCGACAAGGTCATCATGTGGTATGTCTCGGGCAACCGCGACGACACGGTGATAGAGAACCCCAACAGCTATATCATCGACCGGGAACGGGCGCGCCAGCACCTGTCCTTCGGCTTCGGCATCCACCGCTGTGTCGGCAATCGCCTTGCCGAGATGCAGCTCAGGGTCATCTGGGAAGAAATACTGAAACGATTCCCTGTCATCGAGGTCGTCGAAGAGCCGGTCTACGTGCCGTCACCCTTCGTGAAAGGATACCAGCGCCTGATGGTCCGCATCCCGGAGCGAAACGTTTCAGCGTGATTCCGGCCTCCCGGCTCTGGTTCAGGACGGCACGGTTCCCCGGAACAGTCTGCGGGCTCTCAGCCAGTCTGACACAGTCTTCACGGCTGCCGGCAACAGGTCAGGGCGCTCGATGTAATAGTGGTCGGCGTCCTTGATCGTCACCATCTGCTTGTCTTCCGATCCCACAGCGTCGAACAGCCTCTGGGCATGGCTCGGCGTGCAAGCGAGGTCAGCCGAATTGCTGATCACCAGGACAGGGCAGGAGATGCGCGACGCGTTGCCCGTGCCGTCGGCCCGGCTCTTGTCATAGCTCCACTGCGACAGCCATGAGCGCAGCGTCGTGAACCGCCCGAGCCCCACCGGCCCGTCATTGGCGATCTTCGGGTCGCCCAGGTAACACGTGCCCGGCTTGCGGTCGGATGGGTCCTGCGTCGGGTCCAGCCAGCGCACATCGCTCATCGTGCCCTGCACGACAAAGCAGCGCTCGGAATCGGGATCGGGCCCGGCCTTGATCTCCGCCAGCTGTGCCAGGACCCGGTCGGTGATGCGGCGGTTGCGGGCCACCTGTGCCGCTCGAAACCGCTCGACGAATTCATCGGAATAGGGCGGCTGGTTCGGGCAGTCGGGATCGTAAAGATTCAGCTCCCGGTCCCGGTCGAACGGCTTGTCCTCGTCCAGTATCGACGGGTCGATCCATTCCGTCATCGTATGCGACCGGCTGATATGCGCCGCCAGCAGCAGGATCGCATCAGCCGGGATCAGGCCCGCGCCAGCCAGGTCGGTCGGGTCGCCCGCCGGTGTTTCGGTGATCGTCGGGTGCTCGGCCTGGTCCTGGTAGAACAGCGACAACGAGCCGCCCCCGGACCACCCCCCCAGCACCACCTTGTCATAGCCGAAACGCTTCTTCGCGTCGGCAATGCACGCGCCGAGGTCCAGCACGCACTTCTCCATGATCAGCGCGGTATCATTGCCGCGGTAACGCGGGTTGCAATAGATGACATGGTGCCCGGAATGGGCCAGGGACGTCACCAGCGGCAGGAAGCTGCCGCCGCCGATCGGATGGCTGAAAATGATGACAGTCTTCGCCTCCACGGCATCGGGCCGGATGCGCATGCATTCCACGAACACCTGTCCCGCCGGGCCGCCATAGGTATCCTTCAGCCGGCCTGTATCTGCATGAACAAATCCGTAGGGTTCCCTTACGATAGCCATTTTGCGTTCCTTGCCCTTGTTTTTTATGAGGCGCATACTTGCTGAAAGAACGATCAGGGGAAAGCAGGAAAGGCCCGAGGAATGAGTGAACAGTCCCGGCCGCAACCGAGCGGCATACATCACATCGCCATCATGGCATCCGATATAAAGAAGCATATCGCCTTCTTCTCCGAGGTCATGAATTTCCCGCTCGTCGCCCTGTTCGACATGCACGGCGTGCCCGGCGGGCTCCACGCCTTCCTCCGCATGAACGATCACAGCTTCTTCTCCATCGTCCAGCTGCCCGATGTCGACAAGATACCGGTCACGCTCGGCATTACCCATTCCGGCAATGGCGCGCTGCCCAGCGCCGCCGGCACAATGCAACACCTGGCCTTCCGCGCCGATGACGCGGTAGGTCTGCTCGCCATGCGCGACCGTATCCGCAGCCACGGCGTCAACGTCATCGGCCCGCTCGACCATGGCTTCTGCCAGTCGATCTATTTCGCCGGTCCGGACCAGATGACGCTCGAGGTTGCTGCGCCGGTGACAACGGTCGATCCGAAACAATGGATCGATCCCGTGGTTCTGGAAAAGGCGGGTATCTCGGCATCGGAAGCGGAGGCTTACAAGGTGCCCGCGCCGTATGCGGGGCAGGGCAACGAACCCCAGCCCGCCTATGATCCTGCCAAGCCGCACATGGTCTACCCGCCGGAAATGTACCAGGCCATGCTGAAGACTCCTGATGACGTGATTGCCAAGTCAGCGAAATTTCCCGGTCCGCCGGTGCCCGTCCCGGCCTAGGCGGGTCGTCCGAGCCAGCGTTCGAGGATTGCTTGCGTATCCTCGCCCACTTCGCGCGGCGCGGGCTTGCGGATCGATCCCGGCGTGGCCGAAAATTTCGGGAACGTGTTCTGCATCGTCACGGGCCCGAGGTCCGCGTCCTCCAGCGTCACGACAGATTCCCGCGCCGCATAGTGCGGATCGGCCAGCATGTCCTCGGCATCGAATATCTTGCCCGACGGCACGCCATGCGCCAGCAACAGGGCTTCCAGTTCCGTAACCGCCAGCGTGCGCGTCCAGTCCGCAATGGTCGCGTCCAGCTCTGCCTGGTTCTCGCCTCGCGCCAGGTGCGTCGCATAGCGCGCATCTTCTGCGAGGTCAGGCCGTGCCATCGCATCGCACAGACGTTTGAAGATCGGGTCCTGGTTGCCGCCGATCAGGAAGTCGCCATCCTTGCACGGATAGACATTCGACGGCGCAATCTTCGGCAGGATTGCCCCGGTCCGCTGGCGCTTGTGGCCTGAGGCCGAATAGTCCGCCACATAGCTTTCCATCACCTGCAGCACGCTTTCATACAGAGCCACGTCGATCACCTGGCCTTCGCCCGTCTGATTACGGTGATGCAGCGCCGCGAGAATGCCCATGCAGCCAAAGGTCGCCGCCAGCGAGTCGCCTATCGAGATACCCACGCGCGACGGCATCCGGTCCGGCTCGCCGACAATCCCGCGCAAGCCGCCAAAGCCCTCGCCAATCAGGCCGAAGCCCGGCCGCTGCGCATACGGGCCGGTCTGACCGTAGCCCGACATGCGAGACACGATCAGGCCCGGATTTGCCTTGCGCAACTCGACCGGATCAAGGTGCCACTTCTCCAGCGCGCCGGGCCGGAAATTCTCGACCAGAACGTCGGCCTTGCCGATCAGGTCGCGCGCCAGCTGCTGGCCCTCTTCGGTGCGTAGGTCGACGGCGACGGAATACTTGTTGCGACCAATCACGCGCCACCATGACGGCTTGTCACCCTGGCCCCATTCGCGCATCGGGTCGCCTTTGCCGGGCGGTTCGATCTTGACCACTTCCGCGCCCATATCGCCCAGCAACTGGCCGCAGAACGGCCCCGCGATGAGCTGCCCCATCTCGACGACTTTCAGCCCGTGCAGCGGGCCATTTGGTTTCTGCGTATCTGTCATGCCTGCCTGTAGCGCAATTGCTTTCTGCGTGACAAGCGGTAGCGCCGCCTCATAGCGGGTTGCCATGGAGGCAGGCGCAGAGCGGTCTTTTCCCACTGCCTGTTGGTTTGCGGGGATCGTCGATGCCGTCCGGCCCGGGGCCCTTGTTCAGTGACCGGCCACGCGTGGCGCGAGCCAGTCAACAGGTTGAAAAGTATGAAATATCACTCTGAATTGTGCGAAATGGATATAACTTGACTTGGGTGTCGATGCGTCTTCTTGATGGTCGGTGCCGGTAATCGAGTCTTACCCGCAAGTGCTGCATGACTTGGCAAATTCCGTCTCGATCGAAGCGGAAAAAATCGATTGGGGCGGCAAATGGATATCGCAAATTGGCTGACGCACACCGTGCGTGTGCTTGTGTTTGGCTGCGTTTCGGTTCTCGCAACCGCAAATGTCGCGGTCGCTGGCATCGAGGACCTCCAAATCTATCCTTGGGATCTCGATCAGGGTCTCAGGTGCTATGCGAGTGATAGCCTTGAAAGCAGCCGTCCGCCGACGACCTATGCATCCCCGCTTGAGACGATTGCCAATCAGGCGCGCCTCGACCTGTCCTCGAGGGAGTCAGAGCTGTCGGTTGCACTGGCGGCGCTGAACGCCGCCGAAAGCGCGGCCCGACCGACGCTGAACCCCTCGGTTACCTATACTGCGGCTGAGAGGACAGACGACTTTGAGACCTATCTCGCGGTGGTGTTCGCGAGCCTGGCGGTTGCCGATGCAAAACTGGCCTATCTGGAAGGCCGGCTGGCGAGCCTGGACGCGGCCTTGGCCAAACCGAGCGTGTCCTTCGGTGACCTGTTTTCGGACCAGGGGGACGAAGTTCTTGCGCTCTATTTTACAGGTCTCGCAGAGGACGGAGGCAACACTGTCTGGGGATTGGGGGATCCGGCGGGGTTCGCGATCGAGCAGCTTGGCACATTCGTGGCCGGCGATATTCTTGACGCGCTGGCGCGGGACTATAGACCCGACCTGGTTGCGCGCATCGCGCAGGCCCAGGTGAATTCGGACACACTGCAAGATATCTACGATAACGCCCTGGTGGAATATCTGGATCTGGTCGCTGGCGGTATCGCGGTCACACTGTTCGCGCCCCCGTCCCGGCAGGCGGTAGAGGCCCTGGCAGCGGCGCAGGCGGTATACGACCAGGCGTTGGCTCTGAGCGCGGCGGCGGCAACAGCTTACTATGCAGCATTTGATGCGGCCGTAAGCACACAGCCGTCTGAACCTGTGTGCGACTCCCGCGAGCTTGGCGTGGCCTTGCAGGAATTTTGCGCCCTGCCACTGCCGGTGATCGATCCGGCCGACGAGGAATTTCCCGGACAGTCCGACTATGAAGCTGGGCTCATCACATCAATTTGCGGCATCGTCGCTGACGCGCTGCCGGGGGTCGAGATCACGTCGGATGGCGGCGATAGTTCTGCAGGTTTGACGATTGACGAAAACCGGACGGACATCACGACAGTGTCGGCGACGCAGAACGGATTTTCCAATCTGCCGGCGTCAACGCTCGTCTTCTCGATTGTCGGCGGCGCCGACCGGGCCTTGTTCGAAATAGACCCCGATGCGGGCGTTCTCGTGTTCCTGTCGGGGCACAGCTTTGAATCGCCCGAGGATGCCGACCAGAACAATACCTATCTGGTCGATGTCTCGGTCAGCGACGTTCTCGGGTCAACCGATACCCAATCACTGACAATCGCGATCATCGACCTGCAGGGGACAGCTGATCCGAATGATCCCGATAATGTCCTGTTCACGCAGCGCGTCATCGTCAACTTCATGGGGCGGCGCGCTCACCAGATCACATCCAACGATCCGGACCTTGCTGGTCGTCTCGGCCGGGCCGGGAATGCCGGGGAACCGCGTGCCACAACGCCGGTCAGCATAACGGGCAGCAGTGGTCAGGGTTTCAGCCGGATGGCCTTTTCGGCCAATCTGACGGCAATGGCTGTTTCCGCTGAGGCGGCGCAAAAATCCGACTATGAAGAATGGCGCAAGGGTCAGTTCTCCGAACGCAACAAGGCGACAGTCAGCAAGGATACGGCCCGGGTTGACGTTTGGGCGCAGGGAATCATGGCCCATTCCGACAACCGCTCCAGCAAGAGCAATGTCGGGCTGTATTATTTGGGTGCGGATTACCTGGTGAAACCTGATCTCGTCGTCGGCATTCTGGCGCAAGCGGACGTGACGGACGAGGATGACAGGCGGCTTGGTACGTCTGTCAAAGGCAAGGGCTGGATGGCGGGGCCATACGTTGCGGGACGACTCCACAAGAACATCGTCTACGACGCACGTGCCGCCTGGGGGCAATCAACCAACGATGTCGACCCGTTTGGATTGTACACCGACCAATTCGATACAAATCGCCAGCTGCTGCGCGCGCGCATCACCGGAAACCTGGCGGCGGGTCGCTGGACGATTTCGCCTCAAATCGGCGTGATTCACTTTGCCGAGACGCAAAAGGCCTATACCGACAGCCTCGGGAACCACATTCCGGACCAGGATGTTTCTCTGGGTCGCGTGTCATTCGGGCCGACGATTAGCACGCGTGTGCCTGTGTCCGACAAATTGGCGGTAGAGCCCTATGCGAAGGTGACCGGGTTTTGGGACTTCGAACAGGCGGATATTGTCGATCCGGCCTCGGGCATGGCCTACAGCACTGAGAAAATGCGCGCGAGGACCGAGGCCGGCATGGCATTCGTCTTCACAAAGGGCTGGAGGCTGACCACCGATGTTTTCTATGACGGAATCGGCGTCACCGACTATGAATCCTTTGGCGGGCGTATCGGCGTCAGCAAGTCCTACTGATCTTGCAGGCCGGGTGGTCGCTTATTGGCGCGGCCCGTTAGGTGCCGCGCCAAAGTTCGACGGTCATTTTATGCCGGCCTGCGCTTCGGCAAACGCCTTGATCGTCTTGTAGTCGGCCTTGCCGTTCACGGCGCGGCCAAGGTCGCTCTTGAAGAAGATGCGTTTAGGCGATTTGAAGCGGGCAATCTTGGTTGCCACGAAGGCGCGCAGCTCATCTTCCGACACCTCGCCATCAAGCGAGACCACCGCCGTCACGGCCTGGCCCCACTTGTCATCGGGCAGGCCGACCACCAGCGCGTCGCGCACCGCGTCGTGCAGCTTAAGCGCTTCTTCCACTTCCTCAGGATAGACTTTCTCGCCGGCCGTATTGATACAGTTCGATCCGCGCCCCAGAAGGGTCATCGAGCCGTCGGCTTCCACCGTGCACCAGTCGCCCGGGATGGAATAGCGCATGCCATTGATCGTCGGGAAAGTCTTCGCAGTCTTCTCCGGGTCCTTGTAATAGCCGAGCGGCACGGCGCCGCCGCGCGCCACGAAGCCCGCCTCGCCGCTGCCCGGCTGGATTTCGCGATGGTCTTCGGAGAACACCTTGCATTGCGGGCCAAGCTCGAATTTCGAGGTTTTCACTTCGCCGTCCGCCGTCATCGCGGAGGAGCCAAAGCCCACGGCTTCCGACGCGCCGAAACTGTCCATCATCGCCGCCTGCGGCATGTGGCGAAGCAGGCCGCGCTTGATCTCGCTCGACCACATCACGCCGGACGAGACGATCGCCACCACGGTGGAGAGGTCATACTTGCCGGGATTTTCGTCCAGTTCCTTCAGCATCGGCTTGCCGAATGCATCGCCGACTATCGCCATATTGGTCACGCCGTTTTTCGCGACCGTCTCCCACAGGTTCTGCGGGCTGAAATTCTTGTTCTCGGTCAGCGTCACTATCGTGCCGCCGTTCAGCATCACGCCCATGGCCGTGAACAGGCCCGTGCCGTGCATCAGCGGGCAGGCGGGAATGATCCGCGCATGCCGGCCAAGCTCCAGCGCATTCGTCACATGTTCGGCAAGATCTTTCGGCACGACGCCGCCTGCCTTGGCGACGCCTTCCATGCCGGCCTGCCGCCAGATGCCATGCGACCACATCACGCCCTTGGGCATGCCAGTCGTCCCGCCCGTATAGAGGAACAGCAAATCGTCGCCGGAGCGTTCGATGCCCAGCGGCGAGGCATCGCCCTTGCTGGCCAGGTCTTCATAGGCCACGGCAAAGTCCGGCACGCTGTCGCCGCCGATCTGCACCCATGCGATCACGCCGGGTAGGCGCGCCCGCACGCGCTCGACCTGTTCGATGAATTCCACGTCATAGAACACGACGGTGGAATCCGAATTGTCGAAAATATAGACAAGCTCATCGTCGAGATAACGGTAATTGACGTTCACATGCGTCAGCCGCGCCTTGAAACAGGCGGCCAGCGCCTCGGTATATTCCGGCTGGTTGCGCAGGTAGAAACCGGCCTTGTCGCCGGTCTTGGCGCCCATCTCGCGCAGGTTCCGCGCAAGCCGGTTCGACCGCGCGGTCATCTCGGGCCACGAGACCTCCCGATCGCCATGGATCAGGGCCGGGGCATCGTCGCCCAGCACCTCGCCCAGCGCATCAAGCATATCCCCGAAATTCCAGTCAAAAGCCCTGGCCACGGTGTTTCTCTCCCTGATTATATTTTCGGCAAGTGTAAGACCTTGCCGCGAGGGCAGCAAAGCCTGAAACGCAAGCCGACGCTGCGTCGTCCGTCAGATCAGCGTGGCGCCATCCGGATCGCGCCGTCGAGGCGGATCGTCTGGCCGTTGAAATAACCGTTGGTGGCAAACTGCATCGCCAGCGACGCAAACTCTTCCGGCTTGCCGAGACGCTTGGGGAAGGGCACCGATGCGGCAAGGCTGTCGAGCACCTTCTGCGGTGCGCCCAGCATCAGCGGCGTGGCAAAGATGCCCGGCATGATCGAGTTCACACGGATGCCAAGATCCATCAGGTCGCGCGCCAGCGGCAACACCAGCCCGTTCACGCCGGCCTTGCACGATCCATACACAACCTGTCCGATCTGCGCGTCCATGGCGGCAACTGAAGCGGTCAGCGTGATCACGCCGCGCTCGCCATCCTCGGTGATCGGCTCGGCATTCGCCATGCCCAGCGCCGAGATCGAGGCAACGCGATAGGAGGACACCAGGATGCCCTGCGCGCCGAACGCATAGTCCTCGGTCGGCAGGCGCTTGAAGGCGTGGCTCTCCTTGTCGAAGCGCAACGTCTTGCCGCCCTTGGCGGTCATCGCGCAATGCACGGTCACGCGTTCCTGCCCGTGGGCCGCACGGGCCTTCTCAAAGCCGTCCAGCACCGATTGCTCGTCAAGGATATTCACCTTGCAGAACAGGCCGCCAATCGCCTTGGCGACGGCCTCGCCCTTTTCCTCGTTGATGTCGAAAATCGCGACAGGGGCGCCCGCCTTGGCAAAGGCTTCGGCGGTGGCCTGTCCCAGGCCGGATGCGCCGCCGGTAACAACGAGCGGTGTGGTTTTGCTGATCTGCATGGGTTTCTCTCCTCGGGAATGTTCTTTTGCCGGATTTGTAGACCCTGTCAGGTTTGCAGGGAACGCCTGACCACGCGGCACCTATGGGCAAACCCCCGCTTCGGGCTTAGCATCGGGTTCAGAAAACAGGGAGTACACGACAATGGCCATCGATTTCACCATTCCGGATGATGCAAAGGAAGTGCGCGAGCGCGTGCGCCAATGGGTGCAGGACGAATGCATCCCCGCCGAGAAAGCCATGGATGCCGGCAAGCCGTACAAGACCGTGCTGGCCGAACTGCGCAAGAAAGCCCGCGCCCAGGGCCTCTGGCTGCCCTTCATCCCGGTCGAGCATGGCGGCATGGGCCTCGGCCCCCTGGCCAATGCGCTCGTGCAGATGGAACTTGGCCAGAGCCATCTCGGCGCCCTCTCGATGAACTCGCAAGGCCCCGATGACGCGACCATGCTCACGCTGCTCGCGCACGGCACCGATTTCCAGAAAGAGAAATACCTGAAACCCCTGTTCAATGGCGACAAGCGCATCTGCTACTCGATGACCGAGAAGGCCGCGGGCGCCGATGCCACCGGCATGCAGACGACTGCGGTAAAAGACGGCAAGGGCAACTACGTCCTCAACGGCGAGAAATGGTTCTCCAGCGCCGCCAGCGCCGCCGACATTGCGGTCGTCATGGCCAAGACCAATCCCGACGCACCGCGCCACCAGCAATATTCCACCTTCATCGTCGAGCTGCCAAATCCCGGTTACAGGATCCTCCGCGATATCCCCACAATGGCCGTGCACGGCGCACATTACGAAGAGATGGGCGGCGGCCACGCCGAGGTGAAGATCGACAACCTGATCGTGCCGGAAGAAAATCTGCTTGGCGGCGAGGGCGGCGGCTTCTCCATGGGCCAGCACCGGCTTGCCTATGGCCGCCTGCGCCACGGCATGCACAATGTGGCGATGGCCCAGCGCGCACTCGACCTCGCCACAGAGCACGTCACCAAGCGCTCCACGTTCGGCAAGGGGCTCGAAGACCGCCAGGGTGTCCAGTTCATGCTCGCTGAATGTGCCAGCGAACTCTACATTGCCCGCCTCATGCTCATGCATATCGCCTACAAGGCTGAGAACGGCATGGACCTGCGCCAGGAGAACGGCATCGCCAAGGTCTTCCTCGCCAACATGGTGCACAGGGTCGTCGACACGGCTATCCAGCTCCACGGTGCCCTTGGCTACAGCCTCGATACGCCGCTGGCCGCCTGGTACACGCATATCCGGTCCCAGCGTCTCGTCGACGGGCCGGACGAAGTGCACAAATGGATCACCGGCAAGAACGTCATCCGCGCCTACAAGAAGGATGGCACGACAGCGGCTGCCGCTGGCGGCGACCTGCTCTAGGCGGGCTATTCCCCGCTATTGCACACGAAATCGTCGGCCCCGACTGGTTTGCACCAGTCGGGAAAGCCGCGCGATTTCCAGAGGGCGAGGACGCCTTGCTTGCGCACCTCCGCTTTCCAAGTCGGGTGCTGGTATATGCTGGCGGGCCTGAGGAGGAAAAGCACTGGTTCGCTCTGGTATGCTTCGTCCCAGACAGGTTGCATCAAGGCAATCGTCAGGTCCGGGTCTTTCAGCACAATGGTGATCGTGCCTTGCGTATTCGGGTTCGCCGCAAACATGGCGCGAAGCGCTGGCGCGCCCGCTTCGTCCTGCCTGGCGGCGGACAGGGCCGACTTCACATCCGCCAGCGCTTCGGGCGGTACCAGCCCCCTGTCAACTGCCATCTGGAACATCGCCTCGGCTTCGTCTAACCGCCCGTCCTTCAACAAGGTTCGATAGGCATTCATGTAGCCGTAGATCATGTCAGGGCCGATCTCCCGGACTTTTGCATATTGTCTCAGTGCTTCTGCCGACGGATCGGGCACGTCCGGACTTGCGCCGCCAAAGGCCATCGTATTGCCGAGCGTGTTCCGGTAGATGGACACCAACGGATCAATCCCGACCGCTCGGTGCGCAAGGCTTCTGGCTTCTTGGCGATACCCTAAGGCTAACAGCATTTGCGCCCCGAGGTCTAGGACAGCCGCGTTGTCAGCGGCAAGGTCAACCGCCTTGTCCAGCTCTGCTGCGCCTGAGATCAGGTCGCCTGAATAGAGCATAAGCGATGCACGGCTTATATGAGCTTCGGCATTGCCCGGATCGAGGGCAATCGCCCGTTCCGAGGCCGCAAGCCCGATCGCGCGCCACTGCTGCCAATCGCCATCTGGCGGATAGCCCGGCTGGTAGGCTTCGTAGACGACATAGGTATTACCGATCAGTGCCCAGGCAGGCGCAAATCCGGGATCGCGCGCCGTGACCTCGTGCAACAGCAACAAGGCGGCATCGAGATTGTCCTGGCCACGCGCAATGTAGAGCTGGCGTGCCTTCAGGTATTTCTCGTAGGCTTCAATGTCATTCGTCCGGTCGACAACCAGCGACTCGCCTGATTTGAGGCCCAGTGACAACGCGAGTTCGCCAGCAACAGCCTTCGCAATGTCGTCCTGAATGTCGAACACGTCCGTCAATTCGCGGTCATAGGTCTCCGACCACATATGGAAACCGTCAGACGAGCGGATCAGCTGGGCCGTAATGCGCAATTTCGTGCCTGACTTGCGCACGCTTCCCTCCAGCACATGATCGACGCCGAGCTGGCCGCCAATCTCGCGGAGGTCTTCGTTCTTGCCTTTGAAAGAAAAGCTGGATGTGCGCCCGGCCACTTTCAGCTTCGGGATACGGACGAGGACGTTCAGGATCTCCTCGGAAATACCATCGGAAAAGTATTCCTGATCCCCGTCGGGCGAGAGGTCGATGAACGGCAGGACAGCGACGGAAGCCCCAGTGCCGACGGCCCGGCTTGCCGCTGCACCTGCAGCTCTACCCGCTTCCGGTACCAGCCGGTCCCCGATGATCATTACGGCAACCAGCGCCAGACCCGCGATAATCACATAGTCGAGCTTTCGGCCCGTGCTCTGCGTGATGCTTTCGCCGTCGGCTACCGCCATGGTTGGCTTGATGCCCTCGGGCGTCATCTCGAAGGCCCAAGCGAAGATGATCGCGATCGGCAGGCCAGTCATGATCAGCGCAATGAAGACTTTCAAGACCCAGGCTGGTGCCTCGAACGTCGGTAAGGTGGCCACGCCAATCTGGATCAGCAGCCAGCCGACAACCGCGTAGACGCCCGCCACCCGGAACACATTCCGGCGGCGCAGTTCGCGAAAGAATTGGTTCAATATAGTCACCGCGTGCTTAGCCTTTATGGCGTAGCATGCTTGGGATCGAAAGCAACATAAAGGGGTAGGGGCTCCCACAAGCCCGCAACGCCTTCATCTCAACGCTTGCCGATCTCGGATTCGAGCTCAGGCAGGAAGCCCTCGTACTGTTCCAGTATGGGGCGATACGCGCGCTGGCGTTCCCGTGTCGTATAGCTGATCGCCGATACGGCCGAGGCCGTTAGTGGATTTTCGCAGAGTGTCTCGATATCAAAAACCACACCGACGAAATCTCCGAGGAATGGGTCGGCATATGTCCGGGTCAAATCATACTGCACCTGCTCTTCGATGATGAAGCGATAGTGCTCAACCTGGCGCGAGACCTGGTCAAAACCGGCGCCACGCCATTCGACCAGAGCGATGATACGGGCCATCTCTTCCTTGATCCTGTCATTGCGGATGATGTCGATCGTGCCCGCAGCGGCCATCTCGTCGACCGTCCGCCTAAAAATGCGCGGCGGGTTGATATAGCCGAGCGTGTTCACGCCGCGCTGGAACGCCTCTGAGTCCTCTGGCGCCACCGCGCAAGCCTTCAGCGACTTCAGAACCACGGCCTGATCGGACAGCTGCTGGTCAAGGAACCTGACATCCCGCGACTGACCCGCCACGCTCTCGGCGAAATCCTCATGCAGCCGGATGAGGTATTCCTGCTCCTGCGCCTGCTCAATTCGCGCCGCGTTCCAGTTGTTGACCTGAAGACCAAGGAACACACCCAACACCACGATCAGCGTTTCCACCGCGACGGTGAACCAGTCCTGCTTGCGGAAAGCGTCAGTGATGCGGCGGAGGATCATTTTGCGGCCTCTTGCGATACTTTGATGCCCCATCGGCTATTCAGTTCAGCCGCGACAAGGGGGGAGAAGTCCACATAGGCCTCCAGTATCGGGCGATAGGCCTCAAGGCGTTCGGCTGTCGCATAGCTGACCGCCGAAATGGCGTTCGCAAGCCCGGTGTCTTTGCACAGTAATTCAATATTGTAGGCCACGCCGCCCCGCTGGTTTGCAACGAACGGGTTATCAATCGTCCGATCCATCTGGTAGCGAATGTGGGGGTCCACCTTTTGCCGATAGTTGTCCATCACCATTATTGTTCGATCGAACCAAGTCGCGCGCCACTCAACAAGCGCGATAATGCGGGCAAGTTCTTCGGCGACTTTGGGGTTGCTGATGATGTCGGTGCTGCCCGACGCGGTGACTTCGTCAATTGTCCGGCGGTAAAGACGCGGCGGATTTATCCAGCCGAGCGTTGCGATGCCACGCTGGAACGCCATGTCATCCTCCGGCGCGACGGCGCATGCGTCCAGCGATTTGAGTATCAGCGCCTGATCGCCAAGTTGCTGTTCCAGGAAGTGGATGTCGCGGCTCTGGCCCGCAATACTTTCCTCGAAATCCTCATGCAGCCGGATCAGCGTCGTGCGCTCGGCGGATCGTGCCGTGCGGTCTGCGTTCCAGTTATTGACTTGAAGGCCGAGAAACACGCCGAGCACGACGATCAGGGTTTCCACCGCGACGGTGAACCAGTCCTGCTTGCGGAAGGCATTGGTGAGACGGCGGAGGATCATTCGACCTGTTCCGCGGTGGCCTGAATCAGTTGTCGTCCGTCTTCCGAATATGTGGCCAGACTCGCCGCATACGCGTCGAGCTTTGTCGAAACCTGCCCGACATAGATTGTGTACAAGTGCTGGGTGATTGTGGCATTCGAGGCGAGCGCAATGATTTCCGCATTCCCGCAAATGCCTTCCGGTGTCTGTATCCGGTATTGGTCCAGGCCGCTCCACATTGCCATACCAGGCCTTGCGTCCAGGTCTTGTTCGCTCGTCAGGCCGAGTCCTGCTGCTCCATAGGCGGCCTGCTCGGCATCCTGTTTGATCCGGATGTAGCGCTGCCACTGGCGATCGATAAAAGTCATCTGATCAGCCATGTCGCGCACGCCGTTGCGTATCTCAGGCGACTTGATCAGGGAGAGCCGGCCGGTCTCCAGCGCCTCATTGGCGGACGCCAGCGAAAACCGGGGCGGTGGGAAGTCACCCACTCCCAGGATCAAGGCCTTCATCCCGTCATCCATGGCGAGACAATCCTCCTTATCGCTGAGGCGGACCGCCAGACTCTTCGCATCTGTCAGGATCAGGGTATTCAAGGAGAGATAATCCGCCATGTCGCCGCGCGCGTCTTCAGCCTCGACGATCATACGCGACAGCAAGTCCGCTTCGTCTGTGCGCATGACGCGCGCCACATTCCAGTTATTGACCTGCAGGCCGAGGAACACACCGAGCACCACGATCAGCGTCTCGACCGCGACGGTGAACCAGTCCTGCTTGCGAAAGGCGTCTGTCAGGCGGCGGAGGATCATGGCGTTTCCTCATGCGCGATACCTAAAACGTCCTCCAAAACCCTGTGCAGGTCGGCGAGGCTCTCATTGACGGTCTTATTGTTCGTCGCATGGCTCAGGTAGCTATTTTTCGTCGTTTCGAAATCATTCAGAAAGGCTTGGTCGGCGCGCATCGCCTCTAAATCACAGGCATACTCGGATGCAACACCGGGGCCGGACGAGGATGAGACAATGGAGACCAGACTTGGATATTTTCCTGACAAGTTAGTAGTCGAGCGGGCCACCCCTTCTCCTGCATCACGCACCCGCGAGCGTACCAGCAAATAATTGCTCAACGCCTCCGACACCCGCTTATTGCGAAACAGAGAGAGCTGCCCCGACCCTTGCAACTCGATCAGCGAGGCGAGGTCATCGGTCGGATTGGTGACAATGTATGAATAGACGATCGCCTCACACTCTTGAGGCGTCAGGTCGCGATCGTCTTCCTCAAAGATGACGCTTGCTGCAGACCGGAAACCTTCCGCCCATGTGTCACGAAACGACAGAAGAGAATCCCGCAGGCCCTGCAAACTTACAACTTCCTCGTGCAGGCGGACAGTATAGCTTGCCTCAAGCTGACGCCGCCCGTGTTCGCTTGTCCAGTTTTGGACCTGCAGACCGAGGAACACACCGAGCACCACGATTAGCGTCTCTACCGCGACGGTGAACCAGTCCTGCTTGCGAAAGGCGTCTGTCAGGCGGCGGAGGATCATGGGGCTTCAGCCTCCAGAGAAGGCGTCATGCCTTCGAGGGCAAAATCTGAGCGGACGCAATTTTCGGTGAACGTCGTGTCGGCCTCGAGCCGGTAGACGAGGCATTGCGTCCAGCGACCGAGACGCGCCGAGTCGTTGCGGAAATCCACCAGCCTGTCGGCGTTCGCGGCAAATTCCGGTTTCAGCGCCGACTGGTCGTCGACGTAAAAGACCGTCGGGTCCCGCTTCAGGTTGGGCAGGATTTCGTTCTCGACGAACGTGGCGTAGCGGACGTATTTCACGCCAACGCCGTCAAGTTCGGCATAGTAGAACGAGAGATCGAAGATCGTCACCGGATCGAACATGTCAGACAGCGGCATCTGCTGCACGGTTTGCCAGGTCTTCGGACCCGTGTCGGAGCCTGATATCCGGAAATAGTAGGGCGGCGGACGCTTTCCGGCGTCAAAGGCCGCCTGCCATTCCGCGACGCCGGTATCGATGGTGGACATGAACCGTGTCTGCACGTCACCCGCGTCCTGCAGGTCAGCGACCAATGCTTCCACGATCTGCTCGCGCCGGGCGTGGGCGGCCCGCTCCGCATTCCAATTGGTCACCTGCGTGGCGACAAAGACGCCGAGCACGACGATCAGGAAATCAATCGCGATGGCGGTCCATTCCTGGTTTTTCACATGGGCGATGACGCGGCGGAGGATCATGGCGTGATGTCCCCTTCGAACAGCTTTTTCAGCCCGAATGTCCTTATCGTCGCTTCAAGGTCATACGTCCTGCCTGACACCTGGGCGTTACGCAGTTTCAGGGCTCTTGCGACCTCGGGGTCACTCCGAAGGGCCAGAACGCCTTCCGTCATCTCTTCCGGGCTGACAGTGAGTGTACAGGGATAGTCCATCGTGAGAAGCCCGACAGCTGCGCCATGGCTGTCATACTCCTTGTCGCCGCAATTCTTGCTGAGGTCATGGTGCAATGACGGCTCAATCGCCATGCGGAACAGGTCCCGATAGCGGGACGCCTGTCCCTCTGAGAGGATGATGGAAAAGACCGGTGTGTTGTAAATGCCAATAGCGGTTTCGCGCAGGCCAACATCGGAAATCAGCGCTAGTGAACCCGATGCCACGATCTCGTCAAAGGCCGCCCGTCGGCGTTCATACCAGTTGTACTGGCTCGCGCGGTAAGCGTTGATCAGAATGGTCTCATCATCCATTGCCGCCTTTCCCGATAGCCCCAGATAGGCCGCATCGCCCGCTCTGGACGCAACAGTATTGTATTCGAGAAGAGCGGTTGCGTATTCAAGTTCAGCTCGCAGTTCCGCCTTCAACCTTTCGGAATAGACCGCGGCGCGGGCACGCTCCTGAACCGCCGCGTTCCAGTTTGACACCTGCAAACCAACGAATACACCGACAACAACGATCAGGAAGTCGATCGCAATGGCCGTCCATTCCTGATTTTGGACATGCTTGATAACGCGGCGCAGGATCATTGGCTGGTCTCCATGACGGCCTCAAGCCCTGACGCGATATCCGGGTTGTAGGTGGTCAGATTGCCCGCCACGGTTTGTATGTTGGCGATCCGCAGGCGCAGCAACGGAACAAGCGTTTTGTCAGACCGCAAATTGCTTGCCGCATCGGCAATGGATTGCGGCGGCAGTCCCGTCTCGCATGCGTAATCGAGGGCATCCACGATAGAGTTGAAGTCGCCGGTAGTGATGATGCGGTCGCCGCAGTTTGCAGCAAGCGCGTTCTGGACGTGGATCGGAACAATCATGCGAAACGCTTCCCGGTAGCGAGACGCGACCCCTTCATTGGCGAGGTCGTCGAACACCGGGGCGGTATAGATGCGCATTGCCGTCAATCGCAGCGTCTGATCGCGAATGAGGCCAATGTTGCCGGTTGAGGTCAGCTCGTCATACGTCGCGCGGCGCCGAAAGGCCTCATTGTATTGGGTCGCCCTATAGGCGCTGATCAGCAACGATTCGTCGGACGCAGGGCTTTCGTTTTCGAGGATTGCGAGCGCCTTGTTCGCATGCGTGAGGACGTCGTCATAATAGCCGACCAGGAACTGGAAATTCCATGCTTCCTCAAGAAGGTCGGCGGTCAACCGTTCGGTAAACAGCGCGGATTGCTGGTCGACGGCGCGCCCCTCGTTCCAGTTTGAAACTTGCAGACCCACAAACACGCCGACAACGACGATCAGGAAATCGAGCCCGATCGCGGTCCATTCCTGTTTCTTGAAATGGGAGATGACACGTCGCAGGATCATCGCGCGGGTTCCGGTGCAGTGGATGTTTCCGGAGGGGCCAGTTTGAGTTTGTCGAGATAGTCGGCGAGGAAGTTCTCGTCGGTCGCTTCGACAATCGGGCCGGCCACTTCCATCATGGGCGTGCCTTCCCAGCCGGGCGCCTGAAGCGACCACCAGTGCTTGGCAAAGCGACTACCAAAATAGTAGCGTGCCGAGTTGAGCACGTGCTGACGGGCATCTGCCCGGCTCGCCAGTCCAGCCGACTCCATCTGGAAGCGATGGTCCCATTGCAGCATCAGTGCGACCAGGATGGCGTCCATTGTCCGCATCTCCGGTTCCGTCAGGTCTTCCGGGTGCCGAATTGATTTGATCCAGACCTCGGAAATCTCCGGCTTGGCGATATTGAACTCGATCTCGGCGAGGACATCATTCTTCTGCTGTTCCATCGCGGCACGGGACAGGGCCGCGTTCTGGCGCACTTCCACGATCAGGATGATCAGGCCCAGCAGCACGCCGATATTCGCGCCTAGCGCCAGCCACTGGTTCAGTTGCTCTGTGCGGCTGCGGGCAGGGGCAGCCTCAACCGGCGGCGCCACGATCTCCGGTTCAGGGACCGGTTCAACGGCAGCGCCGGACGACCGGAACCGCGCTAGGAATCTCGGCAACTTCATGCCGCCATCGCCTCAGATGCAGGGACGCTACGCGCTGTGAATTGAAACTGTCCCACGCGTGTCCCCCCACGAAACATGTAGCGGCCCAACTATGGAATGAATCTTTCCAATTGTCTCGCGTCTTGTCCCGGAGCGCTTGAGCAGACGCCGAAACCGCAATGGCATCGCCGCATCGCAACATGTCGGCAAAGAAAAACGGCCCCCCGTTTCCGGAGGGCCGCCTTTGCGTTTTGCTTGGCTTGGCGCCTGGACTAGAAGCCCATGCCGCCCATACCGCCCATGTCAGGCATGCCGCCACCGCCGCCCGAATCTTTCTTCGGCGCTTCGGCAATTGCGGCTTCTGTCGTGATCAACAGGGCTGCAACCGAGGATGCGTTCTGCAGGGCAGAGCGAACCACTTTCACAGGGTCGATAACGCCCATGGCAACCAGGTCGCCATATTCTTCGGTCTGGGCGTTGAAGCCGTACGAACGCGACTTGTTCGACAGGATGTTGTTGACGACAACCGAACCTTCGACGCCAGCGTTCTCGACGATCTGGCGAAGCGGAGCTTCCAGCGCCTTGCGGACGATGTCGATGCCGGCTTTTTCGTCGTCGTTGAGGCCAACAACGTCGATGTTCTTGGACGCACGCAGCAGGGCCACGCCGCCACCAGGAACGATGCCTTCTTCAACAGCTGCGCGCGTTGCGTTCAGCGCGTCGTCGACACGGTCTTTCTTCTCTTTCACTTCGACTTCGGTCGCACCGCCAACCTTGATCACGGCAACACCGCCAGCGAGTTTCGCCAGGCGTTCCTGCAGTTTTTCACGGTCATAGTCCGACGTCGTGTCTTCGATCTGGGCACGGATCTGCGAGACGCGTGCTTCGATGTCTTTCTTCTTGCCGCCACCGTCGACGATGGTCGTGTCGTCTTTCGTGATCGACACGCGCTTGGCTTTGCCGAGCATTTCCATGCCGACGTTTTCCAGCTTGATGCCGAGGTCTTCGGAGATGACCTGGCCGCCTGTCAGGACAGCGATGTCCTGCAGCATCGCCTTGCGACGGTCGCCAAAGCCCGGTGCTTTCACGGCAGCGATCTTGAGGCCGCCGCGCAGCTTGTTCACGACCAGCGTGGCAAGGGCTTCGCCGTCAACGTCTTCAGCGATGATCAGGAGAGGCTTCTGCGACTGGACAACCGATTCGAGGATCGGCAGCATTGGCTGCAGGCTCGACAGTTTCGACTCGTGAAGCAGGATGAGGACGTCTTCGAGTTCGACGTTCATCTTGTCGGCATTGGTGATGAAGTAAGGCGACAGGTAGCCGCGGTCGAACTGCATGCCTTCAACGACATCAAGCTCGGTTTCCAGCGACTTGGCTTCTTCAACCGTGATGACGCCTTCATTGCCGACTTTCGCCATGGCTTCAGCAATCATCGCGCCGACTTCAGTGTCGCCATTTGCGGAGATCGTGCCGACCTGGGCGATCTCTTCGTTGGTTTTCACTTTCTTGGCGTGGTGGGCGAGGTCCTTGACGACTTCAGCAGAAGCCTTCTCGATGCCGCGCTTCAGGTCCATCGGGTTCATGCCCGCTGCGACGCGCTTCATGCCTTCGCGAACGATGGCCTGTGCGAGAACCGTGGCAGTCGTCGTGCCGTCACCGGCGACGTCGTTTGCCTTGGAGGCCACTTCGCGCAGCATTTGTGCGCCCATGTTCTCCAGCTTGTCTTCAAGTTCGATTTCTTTTGCGACGGTGACGCCGTCCTTCGTGGAGCGCGGTGCGCCGAAGGACTTCTCGATCACCACGTTACGGCCTTTCGGGCCGAGCGTGACTTTCACTGCGTTTGCGAGCGTGTCGACGCCCTTGAGCATCTTCTCGCGGGCTTCGGAGCCGAAAACAACGTGTTTGGCAGCCATAGTGAGTTACCTCTTTGAATAGTTTGAAAATTCAGGAAATTGCGACGGGGTGGGAGACTAGCTCGCCAGGACGCCCATGATGTCGCTCTCTTTCATGATGAGCAGCTCTTCGCCATCGACGGTGACTTCCGTGCCGGACCATTTGCCGAAAAGCACGCGGTCTTTCGCTTTCACGTCGAGCGGGATGCGCTTGCCGGCGTCATCGAGCAGGCCTGCGCCTACGGCGACAACAACGCCTTCCTGTGGTTTTTCCTTGGCGGTGTCGGGAATGATGATCCCGCCTTTGGACTTTTCTTCTTCCTTGACGCGGCGCACGACGACGCGGTCGTGGAGGGGACGAAGTTTCATGATTGAGCCTCTCGCTTTTCTACGTAGGTTCTGGGGTTGAATGGGTCGCGTCGGCACCGGGAGAGGGGAGGCTTTTTGGCACTCACCTGCCCGGACTGCTAACGTTGAAGCGGAAATAGGAGTGGCAGGGGGCTCCGTCAACAGGCGGACCGTGAATTTTTTGTTCACCAAGCGACCGTCAATGCTATGAAATCAGGCAAGTTGGGGGCCCGGCATGACTCGAATCGAATATGACGCTTCAGGGAAACCCGTGAACGTGCCGAGCCTTGAGGCGATCGCCCGGAAACGCCCGGAATTCGCTCATGGCCCGCGAATCTGGGCCGAAACGCTCGCGCCCGCTCTCCATGCTCGCGAATCCGCGCGCCGCGAGACCTTCCGCAAGGTCTGGCGCAAGACGGCGATTGCCGCTGTGATTCCCTGGCTGCTCCTGCTCGTCTTCGGCATCATGAAGCCGTTCCTGTTCGGGGCCTGGACGATTGTGCTGGCCTTCGGGACGCCGATTTCCATCATCCTGATTGCCGGCATGGACTGGTTGCGAATCTACGCCATGAAGTCTGCCACCAAGGAACTTGTTCTCGGCGCGGCCTGCCAGTGTTTCGGATTCACCTATGAAACGCTCGCGCCCGACGTGTCCCGGGTCACCGATTACCGCAGCCTCATCGCGGCGGCCAAGGCCCACCAGGCGCGCTATGGCACGCCCGGCACCAGGACGGGCAAGCGCAAGCGCGGCGGGAAAACCCGCATCACCATGCTGTTCGGCAGTGCCAGCTTCGGTGCGTCCGATGCCACCGGTCCCGAATGCCCAACCCCCGCTTATGATGTGCTGGACGATGCCAGCCTCCTGCCGGGCCACGATTCCCGCCATTTCGAAGATCTGATAAAGGGCACCCGCGCCGGGGCCGCCTTTTCCCTCGTCGAGGCCAAACTGGAAACATCCGGCAAGAATGGCGGCACCGTGTTCCAGGGCCTCCTGTTCCACGTCCAGTACCCGGATCGCTTCTTCGGCCGCACGCTCATGGCCCGCTCGCGCTGGTGGAAGCGCGGCAAGGCGGCGAAGGACCTCCAGAAGGTCAGCCTTGTCTCGTCGGAACTCGACCGGGCCTTCACCGTCTACTCCACTGACCAGGTCGAGGCCCGCGCCCTGCTGACGCCCGACCGGATGGAACGCCTCATCGCGCTCGAGCGCCATTTCTCCGGCGGAAAGCTGCGCGGCATCTTCGAGGAGGGGCACATGACAATCGCGCTCGAAGCGCCCGGCCAGTTCGAGGCTGGCTCCATCTTTAAACCCCTCGCCGACCCGGAACGTTTCGCCACCGCCCTCGTCGAACTCGGTCTCGTCTGTGACATGATCGACGGATTCCTCACCCGCGACTGGGCGCAGGACAGGTTGTAAAAGTGTTGGGTGCATTAAGCGCAGCGCGATGCACCCCTGGTCTTTGAGGACCGCAGCCTAGCGAATGGCCCGCCTGCCAGACTATCAATCGCCCTGGACAGTTGACTGGGCCCGTCCCGGCCGCGCCGCTCCTCGCCCGCCCCGTGGCCCTCCCCATGGCCCGCACCCACCGCCTGCCGCCGGAACTCGGCGCCGTCGCCACGGCCCTGCCGGGCCTGCTGCGGGCGACGCTCGCAACATGGGACAGCTCGGGCTGAATCCGGCAGCCAATCAGACCAGTTTGCCGGGCGCCGGGAGGGTGGTTCGGGCGCTTGTGCAGGGCAGGGACATGAGCGGTGCGCGCGGAGAGGCTCCTACCGTCCCACATCATATTTGTCGCTCTTGCGTTCGCCCAGCAACATGCGCTGTTCGAGCCGTTTGCGCAGGGCCGCATAATAGGCTTCCAGGAAGGCAAGGTCCGTCTCGCCCGTGCCGGGGTCCCAGCCCACCTTGGCGCGGATGCGCGCCGCAACTTGTTGCTTGACCACCGGCGCCGACTGTCTCAGCACGTCCTCAAGTACATGCAGCTCATGGATGCCATAGGCGTCCACCTGCTGCGGCGTGAAGGCAAAACGCGCCCCCAGTTCCGGCGATGTCACTGCTGACACAATGTCCTGCATCAGCTGCGCCTTCGGTGCCTTGATCACCCAGGTTCCCGCCAGCAGGTCGCCGACCCGCATCTTGTCCTTGTTGAACAGCGGGAACAGCATGAATACGCCCGACCAGGCCAGTCCCAGCAGGGCGATCCATGCCCCCACCTGGTCGCCGCCCATGAACAGGAATTGCAGCGGCAGGCCGATCTCGACTTCCCGCATGAAATTGCGGGCCAGCACGGCATCCGCCGTCAACCGTCCGCCATCGCGTGATGCCACCCTCAGGCCCAGCGCGCGCTTGCCCGGCGTTGCCGCCTTCCGGCCTATCTCGAAGAAGATGAAATAGAAGTTCCGCAGCACGAAATGGAAGACCAGCAGGAAGGCAAAAGCGACATGCATTTGCCCGAACCCGATACCGGCTGCCACGTAAGCGAAAGCGATCCACATCGCGACCATCACAGCCCACTGGATCGCCAGGTCTATGAACAGGGCCCCGGCGCGCTCAGCCACGCTCGCCAGCCTGAGCCGGATCTCCGCTCCCTCCGGTGTCACCAGCGTGCGCGTCATCTTGCCGACTCGCAACTGTTCGGCCAGGCGCGCCCGGCGGCGCTGTGCCGCTTCCATGCTTATGCCCGGACGGGCAGGGGCTGGCGGTTTGCTCACAGGCGGTGCTCCGCGCGCGGCAGGTAGAAATACCCGCACCACAGCACCAGACTGGTCCCGGCGATGACATAGCGCACCGTATCGGAATTGATCATCTGCCGGCCGAAACCCTCCAGCAGGGCCGCAACGATCAGCATGATCACACAGCCCATCGCCATCGTGGCCGCCTGCTTGCCGGACGCCCGGGCAGACGCGAGCCGCGTTTTCTGGCCCGGAAACGCCACCGCCCCGCCAATCACGAAACCGGCCGCCCCGGCCAGCGTGATCGCAAACAGTTCGGTCACGCCATGGATCATCAGCCAGCCGGTAAACTCGTATCCCAGCCCCTTCTGCCAGAACACGGCATACATCGAGCCCAGCGAGACGCCATTGTACAGCAACAGCCAGGCCGTCGGCACACCGAACGCAAAGCCCAGCGCGAAGGCAAACAGCGAGATTTGCGCATTATTGTTGAACAGGATTCCGGCAAAGGCGGCGAGTTCGCTTTGCCCATGCTCGCTGGGGTCCGAGTAGATTGTCGAAAGCAGGTATTCCACGGTCGCATCCGGATTGCGTCCTTCCAATATGTTCTCGCCATGAAAGGTCCAGAACCAGTCCATGTCCTGCAGGCAGAGGAAGAAGGCCAGCCCGATGCCGCCAAAGAAGAAGAGGAAGGACAGCAGCGTCGGCCCCACCGCGCCGCGCACCGCCTGCGGCCAGCCGCGCCGCAGGAAGTCCATTATCCGTTCGCCCAGCGTCGTCCGTGCACCGTACACGAAGAAATAGGCCCGCGTGCACAGGCTCTCCAGATAGGTGATTACGTTCTGGTCCAGCGAGATCGACTTGGCCACGGACAGCGACGACACCGCTTGCCGGTACAGTCGCGGCAGGGCGGTCATCTCGTCATCGCCCAGGGCTTTGACGCCGCTGTTCTCGGCCCGCGTCAGGATCAGGTCCAGCTTGCGCCAGTCGGCCTCGCGCTCTTCCCGGAAGCGATAGGATTTGAGCATGTCACTCATAGCATGTCCCTCTGCTTGATCTGCAGGTAGCGCGAGATCAGCGCTCCGCCAAAGGCTTCGGGTTTCGTCTCGATGATCTGCACGCCCATCCGCTGGAGGCGCCGGAAGACCACGTCCCGCTCGGCCAGCATGCCGTCGGCGATCACCGCGCGGGTCACATCCTCGGTGGTTTCCGGCGGCGCATCCACCATGCCCGACAGGGCCTCATCCTCGAACGTCGCGAACAGGACCAGGTGCCGGTCGGTCAGCCGCTTCACGTTTTCCAGCATCAGTTCAGCTGAAATCGTATCGACGAAATCCGAGAAGATGATGATCAGGCTGCGCCGCTCCAGCCGGCTGGCCAGAGTCGACAGGGCCAGCGTGTAATTCGTCTCCTCGGTCGAATAGTCGAGGTTAGCTGCCATGCTCTGCACCTTGGGAAAGCCGCGCGGTCCGCTCAGGAAACCGGTCGTCAGGCCGGGCCGCGAGTCGAACCCGTAAAACATGGTCCGGTCGCCCTGGCGCAGCGAGACAAAGGAGAGCAATAGCCCGGCATTGATCGCCCGGTCGATCTTCGGCACCCCGCCCAGCGGTTCGCTCATCAACCGCCCGGTATCGAACGCGAAGACGATATTATGGTTGCGCTCGGTACGGAATTCCTTGGCCAGGAGGCTGCGGTGACGGGCCGAATGTTTCCAGTCGATGGCCCGCCTGTCCATGCCACTGGTGAATTCGCGCAACGCATCGAACTCGCTGCCATCGCCGCGCTCGATCTGTGTCTTGATGCCGAAGGCGGCGTCACGCGAAAACAGGCGGATCGCCTCATCCTTTACCCAGCGAATGTTCGGCGTCACCAGGACATCATGGTCCAGCTGTGCGACATGCCGCTTCTGCACCAGGCCCAGCGGCCCGTTCCAGCGGCTCCACAGGCGCACCAGTTTCGCCGTGCCGCGCCGTCTCGGCACCAGCGTGAATTCATACGGCCGCTCCCGGCCTTCCCAGCCGCGCAGGCCTGAGGCCGGACTGTCCTCGAGCAGATCATTGGTCTCCAGCTGTACCTGCAGGCGAAGCGGCAAGGCCCCGTTTGCGAACCCCAGCACGACCGGCAAGGGGTCGCTGCCGCCGACATAGAGCAGGGCGGGCGGCGCCATCTTCACGTCATAGGCGCGCAGTGACGCCCCGGTCATCGCATCCAGCAGGATCAGCGCGCCAACACCGACAATCCACCCCGCCGACACGATCCACAGCGCCGGGGCCATCAGTGCGATGGCCAGCATCAGTGGCGCGCCGAGCAGCATCAGGAAGACCGCGCGAGGCGTCGGCGAAATCACCGGGGCGCCGCCGTCTGCTCAATGATACCCGCCAGCGTCTCGTCCGTTGTCTTGCCTTCGATCTCGGCAGCCGGTGACAGCAGGATGCGATGGCGCAGCGCTGGCAGGGCCAGCGTCTTCACATCGTCCGGTATCACAAAGTCGCGCCCGTCAATCGCCGCCCTTGCCCGCGCTGCCGTCGCCAGCGCCGCCGCTGCCCGCGGGCTCGCGCCGGTTTCCAGCGCCGGGGTTTCCCGCGTCGCGCGGATCAGGTCGACAATGTAGGAGATGATGTCGTCCTTCAGCTTGATCTGCGAGACGGTCTCGACCGCCGTGTCCAGGTCTGCCGCAGAGATCACCGACCCGATCCCGAATGAGTCGGGCGTGTTCATGCCGGTCCGCGTGCCATGCTGGGCAACAATGGCGAACTCTTCCTCGCGGCTCGGATAGTCCAGCGTATGCTTGAACAGGAACCGGTCCAGCTGCGCCTCGGGCAGGGGATAGGTGCCTTGCTGCTCGATCGGGTTCTGCGTCGCGATCACGGTGAAGCGCGGGTTCAGCGGATAGGACTCCCCGTCAATCGTCACCTTGCGCTCCTGCATGGCTTCCAGCAGGGCCGCCTGGGTCTTCGGCGGCGTCCGGTTGATCTCGTCGGCCAGCAGCAGGTCGGTGAAGATCGGCCCCTTGGTCAGGCTGAACTCATTGGTCTGGAAGTTGAACAGGTTGGTGCCCAGCACGTCGCCCGGCATCAGGTCCGGCGTGAACTGGATGCGCCCGAAGTCGAGCGATATCGATTTGGCGAAGCATTGCGCCAGGAGCGTCTTGGCCGTTCCCGGCGGACCTTCCAGCAATACGTGTCCTGACGAAAACAGCGCCGTCAGCAATATGTCGACCGTCGCGTCCTGGCCGATTACCGCCTTGCGCACTTCGCTTCGGATACGTCCCGCCAGCGTCTTGATGTCACTTACGTTCATGCGTGCCTCTCCTGAGAATGTCGCGTCGCCAGCGATACAGTTCGCGGGCCCTGGTCATCAGCTCTTCGCGACTGGCTGATGCCGTACGAAGGCCGCGTTCGATTTGTGAAAACGTCTTGCCCGATTGCTCTTCCGGACCCAGCCTGTCGAACAGGGCGGAAAGCTGGGCTTCGGTCATCGTCCTTGGCGCCGCGATCTCGCGCGCCACGCGCCGTCGCATCATGGTCAGGTAGCCGGGCGCCAGCCGCGTCTCCCGTCGCGCCATCGTGAACAGGCCCGCTGAATTGTCGACCAGCGCCTGCTTGCCCAGCGCGACCACCCGGGTCTCCCGCGTCGTCGGACCGAAGCGCACCAGCGCGGCCCATCCTAGCAGGAAACCGGCGAACAGCGCTGCCAGAGTCGCGCCAACAAAGGGAATGTCGAACATCATCTGCAACAGGTTTTCCGAACGGACAAAGCCATGCAGCGTCGCGTCGAAAATGATCGGCTCGGCCTCATCATAACGCAGCCAGTCCATAAGCTGCACAGCGAAGCGGGCATTCTCCCGCCTGGCCAGCCCGAACGTGTTCAGCATGTCCGGGTCGGCCAGCACATAGATTTCCTGGTCGTCCAGCTTGCCCATCAGGATTCCGTCATCCGTCCAGGCAATCGGCACCAGTGAGTTCGACCGGATGACCTGCATCTTCAGGTCCGGCCTCAGCGCCATATCGCCGAACGGCGTATCTGTGAGTCGCGGCACGTCGATCCGGCCGATCTCGCCGTCGATAGCGAGTCGGCCCAGCAGGTCGTTCAGGCGACGCGCGTCCATGAAGCGGGTGTCGCGCTGACGCTTCTTGTTGAGCCTGTCAGTTTCCCCGATCCATTTGGGCAGCACGATCAGCGTTGTCGGCTGCAGCGTGAGAGCGTGCAGCTTGTCGCCCATGCCTTGTGGCGGGACGGTGACAATCATCACGCCCCAGTCGCGTTCGGTCAGCCGGTGTTCGAGACGCGAAATTTCGACCGGGTAGCCTTGTGCGTCGAGAAACTGGACGATGCCATTATATCCGATGGCAGACGTTGAGTAGGGATGATCGCCAGCCTGGTCGCGGTTGCGCAATTCCGGCGCCCAGCCGGCAAGGACCATCACGGCGCCGAACGAGATAATCGCGATCGCCATCAGGATGCCGACGGTGCGTGCCGAAAAGGGAGATGAGGTTTCCACCCGCACACTCATTCCCAGACCGCTCCGAAGGCGAAATGCTCGTACGAGCCGCGCGCGGTTTTCCAGCCGTCTTCATCGACATCCCGGTCGCCAAAGAAACTTCGCTCGACAATCATGATGATGGGGCTGAGGGCCATTTTCGCATGATCAGGCAACAGGCCCAGCCCGCCGATCTCGCGCGCCGTCAACGAGCGCGGAACGCCGCCTTCGAACCGCTGCTGGATGTCATCAATCGAACGGAACAGCAGCAGGTGAACCGCCTCGGCGAATGCGCCCGCCTGCGCCAGGAGGTCGGCCTCTTCCAGCAGCGACCGCGCCCGGTCGGCATCAGGGCGAATATCGGGCAGGATATCGTCCGGATTGCCCGGCTTGAGGTCGCCGGACTTGCCGAACCGGACCCGAATGGCTTCGCCGAACAGGAAATAGAGAATGCCGGCTGCGACCACTGCAATCGCGGTCCAGAAAATGAATTGCAGGAAGGGACCGAGGCTTTCAAGGAACTGGGAAATCGCCTTCAGCCATTTCGGCTGCGGCTTGAATTGTGGCAGGTCGGCAGGATCGTCCGATTCGGGCCGCTCCAGCTGGAGGTCCCCGCGTGCTGGCTTGGGCCTGGTTTCAGGTCCGCCGGCCTCCGATCGCTCAAGCTGGAGTTCGCCGTCCGTTGGTCCCCGGCTATCGGCGCCGCCCCCGGAGCCTGATGATTCGGACGGGAGCCCTCCCACGGGAGTGTCCAGCGCGTTGTCTTGGAAGTCCGGATCAGGCCGGCCCGACTGCAGGCCGCCCTTTCTCAGATAGGCATCATGCGCCCGGTCGACGGATTCGAGGTCTGTCCGGGGACCGGGCTCAGCCCCGGCCGCCTGCGCCCAGCTCATAGGCGAAGCCAGCATATAGGCGAGCGCGCATAGCGCTCCCATCCGGATCGGCAAGCTCACGTTTCGACCCTCCTGCCTCAGGCGCCCCGGTTGCCTGCGCGTGTGCCAGACTATTCCAGAGGTTGCGCGTTGCTTCAACGCCCTATTGCCCCGCGGCCCGGTCCACCCGATATAGCCGATCCAAGGCAGGGATGAGGCGGAACATGGACAAGGCTGAGCACTATCGCGACGTGAAAGCGGAAATCGACAGCGTCGTGTCCGGCGAAACCTCCGTCACGGCGCGCTATGCGACCGCCGCCTGCATCCTGGCCCAGGCTATGGCCCCGCGCTTTTTCTGGACCGGGTTCTATATCGTTGACCCGCTGAAGCCCCGCGAACTCGTCGTCGGCCCCTACCAGGGCACGCTCGGCTGCCTGCGGATACCCTTCGGAAAAGGCGTTTGCGGCCATGTCGCCGCCACGGGCGAGCCGATCCTCGTGCCGGACGTGCACGCGTTCCCGGGGCATATCGCCTGCGATTCAGCCTCGAATTCGGAAGTCGTCGTGCCCGTGTTTGATGCTGACGGCAAACTGGTCGCGGTGCTGGACGTGGATTCCACTGATCTCGACGCGTTCGACGCGACCGATCTTGAAGGCCTAGTTGCTATCTGCAACAGTCTCCTCGTCGCCTGACAGCACGTCCGGCTCAATGTTCAGCGCCATGTCACGCGGTGCGATGATTTCGGTGACCGCCTCGATCCGCGCGATCAGGTTCTCTTCCAGGATGTCCAGCTTGCGGGCGCGCAGCTCACGGTGCGGCTCGACCGGATAGTGCAATTCGTTCCAGGTGTCGGTCTCGGACGTGTACTTTGGCCACTCCGGAAGCCTGTCCCCGTTCGGGTTTCCGGTCCGGGCGAAATTCGTCCAGTAGCTGGTCATGATATCGGTCAGTTTTTCATCGGCATGCGACACGGGCAGCAGGGGCGAGTGGCTGTCGAACACGAACGGAATTTCCGCCGAATGGTAGGCGCCGATCGTCTGGTGCTTGGACGGCCAGGTGCGCGAGAACATGTACATCCAGGTCGGTTGCCCGGCATCGGCATTCTCCTTGCCGATGAACCGCATGTGCACGCCGAACATGTCGTCGCCCAGCATGTCGGCCGCGCCCCGGTCCCAGGTTTCCAGGCTTTCCATCCCATACAGTGACTGCAGGGCTTTTGCCGGATTCGTGCCGAACACATCAGCGAGCGCCTCCTCGCGTTCTTCCAGTGTACCGGTGATCTGCTTCGACAGGACCGTCGGAGACCGGATCTCGTCGTAGAAGAGCGAGCCCTCGTCGGCATTGTATCCGGCCAGCATCGGCAGGTGCGGAACGTTTCGGTCGCGGATCGCCTTGCCGATCATTTCCGGCAGGATCTTGCCGTCCACATTGGGCAGGAAATAGCTCGTCAGGTCGCTACGCGCTTCGGCTCGCGAGATGATGGCTGCGGCAGGAATGGCGCGCAAGTCGGCAGCCACGGCTGCGGGCGGGACGAGTGTCGACAGGAACTCGGTGCCGACATCCTCGGCGCTCCGCACATTCGCCAGTGGTGATTTTTTCAGGTGTATCGCATTGTAGCTGCTTGATCCGCTCTCGAGGATCACCTTGTCGAACAGGCCGGCAGAATAGGGCGAAGCCATCAGTTCGCTGACCGATTGTGCGCCCGCGCTTTCGCCGAACACAGTGATGTTGCTCGGGTCCCCGCCAAAGCTCGCTATGTTGCGACGGACCCAATTCAACGCCGCCATCTGGTCCATCAGGCCATAGTTTCCGGATGTGCCATCGGCTTCCGTCAGCGCGGGGTGGGCGAGGTAGCCGAGCGGGCCAAGGCGGTAATTGATTGTGACCAGAACAACGCCTTTTTCGACGAGGCCGTTCGACTGGTAGATGCTGGTCGATCCGGCCCCGGCCTGGTGCGAGCCGCCATGGATCCAGACCATCACGGGAACGGGCACGTCGCCGTCCAGGTTCCCGGTGCGCACGTTGAGGAAAAGGCAGGTCTCCGATTCCGGCGGGCGCGGCTGGGCGGCGAGGTATTTCTCGGCCAGGACGCGTTTCCACCAAGGCAGGCCGACACCTTCCACGATGTCATTGACGAACCCGCCAAGGCTGGCGCGCGGCTGCAGGCATTCTGCACCGAACTTGCGGGAATCACGTGGAATTGCGCCCCACTGGGGGGCGGCATCGGGCGCCGTCCAGCGCCGGGCTGTCGCGTAGGGCAGTCCGTTGAAAACCTTGATATCCGGGTTGTCGTGGTCAATGCCGCCGATCACCACGCCCTGCTCAATGCGCAGCGGTTCTGACATTTCCATAGGCTCTGCCGGCTGGTTCAACTTGAACCAGCCCCAGGCCAATCCCCCGGCCAGGGCAAAAAAGAGTACTATACTCAGTCGTTTCATGGCGTGGGTCCCGCCCGTAATCAGCAAGAACTATACCAGATTCCGGGACATGTCACGACGACCGGTCCGTCTCAGGACAGAGTGTCGAGTGCCTGTGTCACAGCGGCAACAAGATCGCGGGTCGGCTCGATTCCTGCGGCGAACCGCACAAAACCCTCCGGAACGGCGTCGCCCCAGCGCGCCCGGCGCTCCGCGCTCGAATGCACGCCGCCGAAACTCGTCGCCGGAGAGAGCAGGGCGCAGGCGGAAATGAACCCGTCCGCATTCGCCTGGCTGGCGAGCGTAAAGCTCACAATCGGCCCGAAACCACTCATTTGCCGCCGTGCGACCTGATGAAACGGGTCATTGCCCAAACCGGGATAGTTCACGGCCAGTACCGCTTTATGTCCTTGTACGGCTTCGGCTACGGCCAGCGCATTGGCGTTCATGCGGCCGAGGCGAACGTCCAGCGTTTCCAGCCCCCGGTGCAGCAAATAGGCGTCGAACGGCCCGACAATCGCGCCCGCCAGCCGCCGCCAGGTCTTCACGCCGTCGAACAATTTGGCATCTCGCGTCGCCACATGGCCGCACAAAACGTCCGAATGGCCTGCCATGGCCTTGGTATCCGACAGCACGCTGACATCGGCCCCAAGGTCCAGCGGTTGCTGGCACAGCGGCGTGGCGGTCGTATTGTCAGCCATCACCAGTGCGCCCGCTGCTTTCGCACGCTGGGCGACTTTCGCAATGTCGCACACGGCCAGTCCGGGGTTGGATGGCGATTCGATCAGCACCAGCCTGCAGCCGGCCATGTCCGCCTCGGCCAAGTCCGCCGTCGGGCATGTGCGCATGGTCACGCCCATAGGCTCGAACTGGGCGACCAGCAGGTTGCGGACATTATAATAGCCATCCGACGGCACCAGCACCGTGTCGCCGGGGCGCAGCACCGAATAGAAAACCGAGGCAATCGCCGCCATGCCCGACGGGAAGCAGACCACGTCGGCGTCTTCCAGGATGCCGATCTCGGCCTCCACTGCCTCGACCGTCGGGTTGCCGTTGCGGCCATAGAAATGGCTGCCATCCGGCTCGCCTGGCAGATGGAAGACGGAGGTCGCATGGATCGGCAGTGATACCGCCTCGCCCTTCGACAGGCCCTGGCTCCGATGATGCAGCAACCGGCTGATGGCAGATGGCGTGTCAGTCATTGAGGATCAGACCTTTTTGCCATTGGCCCAGCTTGGCCGGGTTACGATCAGTTCCTGGCACAGGAGGCCCGCGTCGCGGTGGCGGGACATGGACTTGTAGTCCTTGTGGTTCAGCATGGCGATGAAGGCCTGACGCGTCGGGAAGTGATTGACCAGAACCGCGTCCCAGTCGCCGCCACCGATAAAGTAGCGCTCGGTCGATCCGAGCAGCATGGTCGAGCCGCCAACCTCTGCTGCCGCCACGGAGAAGGCTTCCGAGTATCGCTGGTAGGCGGCCTCGCCACTGATCGCCTCGCCATGTTCCGGGGCGCCTTCGGCATACTCCGCCTTCACGCGGAATTTCAGCAGGTTCACCTGCGCGACAGGGCCATCATACGGGTCGTCGCGAAAGGCGCGGAACTGGTCGGCGGTCGGCTGGAAGGCGGGCATGTCATGTGTCCTTGTTTATGTGGCGCGACTTCGGGCGCTTGTCCGGATGCTTGCTGAAAAACCGCTCGGTGTAAAACAATGCCGCTGCGTGAAGCGCATGCTGGGCTTCCAGCCCCTCATACGCGAGGAAGTCAGCATAGGGCATTTCCAGCACCTCGATTTCCTCGTTGGGGTCCAGTGATTGCTCATGTGTCTTCGTGCATCCGGTGGCGAGGTAGTAGTGGATACGGTTGTCCTGAATGGCCGGGTTCGGGAAGCAGGTGCCGACCGGGATCATGTCGCGCGCCGAATAGCCGGTCTCTTCCTGCAGCTCCCGTTGGCCTGCCCGCGCCGCGTCGGTTTCACCCGGGTCCATCACGCCGCCTGGAATACCGAGCAGGACCACGTCACCCGCATGGCGATACTCGCGAATCAGCACGACATTGCCTTCGTCCGTCACTGGAATCAGTGTCACCCAGTCTGTGAACTCGAGCACATGATAGGCCGGTACGACATGGCCGTCCTCGCGCGCGCACCGGTCCGTACGCAGCGACAGGAACTTGTCCTTGAAGGTTTGCCGGCTCTCGACAATTTTCCAGGGCTTGATGGTCATTTCGTCAGGCCCATGCGGGCCAGCTTGGCCATCAGCAGCAACCAGGGGCCCGCATGGAGAAAGAAGTCGAAGATATCGACCGGCCTTGTCAGGGTTCCCGCGGTCAGCATTTTCAGTTTTTCCCAGATGTGCGGCTCGGGCGTGAACGGCGCCAACCCCAGCGTCAGGCATGCTACGATCACGATAATGAGCGGGATCCGGTCGAGTAATTCCATCATGCTGTGGCCTGTTGTTGGGGTTTCAAATAGCGCTCCAGGAACGCCATGCGCGTCTTCATCAAATGCACCTGCAGCGCTTCGCCGCGAATGCCGTGGCGCTGGCCGGGATAGGTCATCAGTTCGAACGCCTTGCCCTTTTCCTGCAGCGCCGCCATCAGGCGTGTCGTGTTGTCGAAGGTGACATTGTCGTCGGCCATGCCATGCATCAGCAACAGGGGCGTTGCGAGATTGTCGACATAGGGGAAGACGCTGGAGGCTTCGTAGCCATACGGATTGTCCTCCGGCGTATCCATGTAGCGCTCGGTATAGAACGTGTCGTAGAGGCGCCAGTCGGTGACGGGCGCGCCCGCGGCAGCTGCGGCAAACGTGCCCGCCGGCGCCTGCAGCACCGTCATCAGGGTCATGTAGCCACCATAAGACCAGCCTTGGATTGCGATGCGGCGGGCATCGACGAAAGGCTGGGCTTTCAGCCAGTCGACGCCGACCAGCTGGTCGCGCACTTCCGGCCCGCCCGTGCGGCGATAGATGACGTCTTCGAATTGCTTGCCCCGGTTCGCCGAGCCGCGATTGTCCAGCCGGAACAGGATGTAGCCCTCGCGCGCATAGAACTGGTCTGATACCCGGCCCCATTCATTGACCACGGTCTGCACGTGAGGCCCGCCATAGACCTCGACGATGACCGGATATTTTTCCGCAGGATCAAAGCCCGGTGGCTTGAGGATCGAATAATAGAGGTCCTGACCATCCTCGGCTGTCAGCGTGCCGAATTCCGGCAGGGCATGACGGGGAAGGAAGGGGGCATAGGGATGGGTCTCATCCAGCCGGTTCTCTTCGATCCACGCGATCAACGACCCGTCCGCCTTGTACAGGCCCACCTGCGGCGGCTGGCCCGGCGACGCACTTGTGCCGACAAAGGACTGCCCGTCCGGCGCCATCGTGATCGCCCATGACTTGCCCAGTTCGGTAATGCGGACCGGTTTGCCACCCTGAAGGGGTGCCGTGTAAAGGTGGCGCTCGAGAGGCGTGTCAGCATAGGCCGTGAACATCACCGCGTCATCTTCCTTGCAGAAAGCGAGGACGCGATCGACGGTCCAGTCGCCTTCGGTCACCGCATGAAGATCACCGAGACGGTTCATGCAGGCGACGTGGCGATAGGTACTGGACTCGGTCGTCGTCAGCACATGGACCGGTTGCGTGGAGTGCGTGCTGCGGGGCTCAGGTGCGAAGGGCAGCCAGTCTGCATTGAGGTTGATCCAGCAGGGCTGCGTCTCTGTTTCCATCGGGGCAGGGGACCAATACGGTCCGGCAAAGCGCGTGCGGCAGAGGCTTGTCTGGTCCCGGTCCACGCCCTGGACGACCAGTTCTTCATCAGGCAGCCAGTTCACGCGCGTGAGGTACTGGTCCGTCGCGGGGCCCCAATCCTCTTTCCGCCATTTCAGCTCGACCGTCTCCCCCGTCACCATATCGCGAACAAACAGGTCCACCACGGCATTTGGCCGCCCGGCGCGCGGGTAGCGCTGTTCGATGACCGTCACCTTGTCCGCCTCTATGTCGAAGCGTGGTATGATATCGACCGTGGATTCATCCACGCGTGTGTAGGCGACGTAGCGGTCGTCCGGGCTCCACCAGTAACCGGTGAAACGATGCATCTCTTCCTGCGCCACGAATTCGGCAACGCCATAGGAAATCGCCTTGTCCGGTTCGGCAGTCGGCGACAGGCGCGTCTCGGCATCCGTGGTGAGGTCGATTACATACAGCGCGCCTTCGCGCACGAAACTCGCATAGCGCCCTTTTGGCGATACTTTCGCGTCCGTTTCGAACGCATCGGTGTCGGTCAGCTGGCGGACCTGCGGGACCCCTTCGCCCAGGGTTGCCAGGTAAAGGTCCCCCCCCAGCGGCACCAGTATCGTGTCGGCCGTGCCCCAGCTGTAATCGACAATGCCCTTGGTGCCCGCGATCCGCTTGCGCTCGCGCAGCGCCTTCTCCTCTTCAGAAAGCTCTGCGTCGTGAGGTTGTAACAGCTGCGAATTGATCAGCCGGCTCTGAACGCCCGTTTGGACGTTGAACTGCCAGAGATCCAGCCGATCCTGCTCATCCGGGCGTCCTTTCAGGAAGGTCACCCGTTCGCCGTCCGGGGAAAACTTCACGCCCCGTGGGGACGAGCCCGACAGGGAAGGGGAGGCGTACAGTCGCTCCGGCGTCAGTACTGTTGTGGAATCAGGCAATTCGGCTCTCCGCTGGCTCAGACGCGCACACTAGCGCCCACGGCGCTCCTGTCATCCCGGCGCCTGAAAATCACGCTGTGATTGATTTATTGTGGCAAAACTGTGTTTTCCGTCTAGCCAGCCTGCCGGTCTGTTCTAATGTGCCGGCATGGATAAGGGGCACTTCAATTATGAACGCGCTCAAACCCTGCTTGACGGCAGTGAGGGCGGGGAATCGCTCCTGAAGGCGGTCGAGGCCCTGCGCAAGGCCGCCAATGACGGCCACGCCGCCGCCGCAAACACTTTTGGTACCATGCTGCACCATGGCCGGGGGGTCCACCAGGATCTCGCCGCCGCGAGAGCCTATTATCACCAGGCCGCCGAGACCGGATTGCCTGCCGCGCGTTTCAATCTCGGCTTCATGCTCGTGCGCGGGCTGGGTGGCGAGAAGGACGAGGTGCGGGCCCGCACCCTGTTCCTGCTCGCAGCAGAAGACGGCGAGCTCGATGCCATCACCCATGTCGGTGCCATGATGATGACCGGTGCTGGCGGTCCGCAGGACTTCGACTCTGCACTTGGCTGGTGGGCCCGGGGCGCCGACCTCGGCGACAGCCGTTGCGCCTTCAACCTTGGCATCGCCCATGCGGGTGGCCATGCGGGAGACGTGAATTTCGTGGCCGCATGGCACTGGTTCAAGCAGGCTGAACGGTTTGGAAATGAGGGCGCGGCGGTGGAACTCGCTCGCCTGGAAATCGTGATGTCGGAAGAAGAACAGGCCGCCGCGATCGCCTGCAACAGCCGCTAGGACGCACCGGTAGCCTATAGCCGTTTCTTGGTGCGCCATTTCAAACAGAACACCGCTTTCGTCGCCCACACCTGCAGACTGCGGCCGCATTGAATCCTGAACAAATTGCAATTCGTTCAGGATGCTGTTAGCGTGGCACGGTAGGGGAGAGACGCAATGCTCAAATGGATCGTGAGACTGGCCGCGGCTTTGGCCGTATTTGTCATCGCTGCAGGATGGTGGCTGCTTGCCGGATTCAGCAAGGCGCCCGGCGCAGCACCAGGACTGCTGGAAATTGATCAATGGCGCAGCATGATCCGCGACACGGGAGGCGACCTGCCGACGGACATTCGCGTGTTGGAAGTCGGTCACGACTCGGCCCCGATGCTCGCGGCCCGCGCGGGCGCGTTCACCGGCCAATGGCTCACCAGCTACAATTCTGTTCAGATCGTCTTTCCAGGCAGCACGCTTGTCATTGGCGGCGCGCTCGACCGGGCGACCTCGGAGGGGATGGTTCAGGTTCCGGACGACTGGTCATTTGACGACGCGGCCTATCGCACGGTCGTCGATGCAATGCTGAGGGCCGACAAGGTGCTGATAACGCATGAGCATCTCGACCATGTCATGGCGATTGCGCGGCACCCGGACCCGGACGCGCTTGCGCCGCGCCTGTGGCTGAACGCGCCGCAGGCGGCGACCCTGCCGCAATTTGCGGGCGGTGGGCTGCCTGCCGTTCTGCGTGACCTGCCGCCCCGCCTGGACGGAACGGTCCAGTTAGTCGCGCCCGGCGTGGTGGCGATACCGATGGCCGGTCACACACCGGGCGCCCAGCTGTTTTTCATCACGCTGCAAAATGGCCAGGAATACCTGATGATCGGCGACACAGTCTGGTCGATGTCATCGATTGAAGAACTGACGATGCGCCCGGTCTTCACGCAATTCATCGTGTTCGATCCGGACGAAGACCGTGCCGCCATCCGGGAGCAGATACGGGCGATTCACGACCTCATGCTGGCCAATCCGCAATTGACCGTATTTCCCAGCCATGATCGCCTCTGGCTCGGAAAGCTCTCGGAAGAGGGACGGATCATATGGGGCTTTGCGGACTAGCGTTGCCATTGACTGCTTGATTTTCCGCCGCGCGCGCGCAAGTACAGCGCGTCCCATACCCGTTTGCACAGGAATACCCCGCCATGGCCGGTCCCCAAATCGTTTTCCACATGCAAGGTCTGACCAAGGCCTATCCTGGCGGCAAGAAGGTTTTTGAGAACATCCACCTCAACTTCCTGCCGGACGCCAAGATCGGTGTCGTCGGTGTGAACGGTTCGGGTAAGTCGACCCTGCTGCGGATCATGGCCGGTGAAGACAAGGATTTCCAAGGCGAGGCCTGGGCCGCCGATGGCGTAAAGGTTGGCTACCTGCCGCAGGAACCGAAGCTCGACCCGACGCTGACGGTGTTTGAAAACGTTGCCTCCAAATGCCCCGAGAAGCAGATGCTGGCCGAATTCAACGCCATCTCCGAAAAGCTCGGCGAAGACTATTCCGAAGAACTTATGGATCAGATGACGGCGCTGCAGGAGCAGATCGACGCGGCTGATGCCTGGGATATCGATTCCAAGATCGACATGGCCCTGACGGCGCTAGGCTGCCCGGAGAATGATGCAGATGTCGCTGCCCTGTCCGGCGGTGAGGCGCGCCGCGTCGCAATCTGCCAATTGCTTCTCTCCAAGCCTGACATGATCCTGATGGATGAACCGACCAACCACCTCGACGCAGAGACGGTTGCCTGGCTGCAGAACTACCTGATCAATTTCGCCGGCTGCGTCATCCTCGTCACGCACGACCGTTACTTCCTTGATGACATCACCAACTGGATCCTCGAACTCGATCGCGGCCGCGGCATACCCTTTCAGGGAAACTATTCCGGCTGGGTCGAGCAGAAGGCCAAGCGGATGGAGCAGGAAGCCCGCGAAGACACGGGCCGCAAGCGTACGCTGGCCAAGGAACTCGAATGGGTCCGCTCTGGCCAGAAAGCCCGTCAGGCGAAATCCAAGGCCCGTATCAGCGCCTATGAAGACATGGCGTCCCAGGCCGAGCGCGAGAAGGTCATGACTGCCCAGATCCGCATCCCCCCTGGTCCGCGCCTCGGCGGCGTCGTTCTGGAGGCCGAACACCTGCGCAAGGCCTTTGGCGACAACCTCCTGATCGAAGACCTCAGCTTCAAGCTGCCGCCCGGCGGCATTGTCGGCGTGATCGGCCCGAACGGTGCCGGTAAATCGACCCTGTTCAAGATGATCCTGAAGCAGGAAGAGCCCGACTCGGGCACTCTGCGCGTCGGTGAGACGGTCAAGATCGGCTATGTCGACCAGAGCCGCGACAAGCTCGACCCGAACAAGAACGTCTGGGAGGAAATCTCCGGCGGCACGGACGTGATCGACCTCGGCGGCGTCGAAGTCATGTCGCGCGCCTATGTCGGCGCCTTCAACTTCAAGGGCACCGACCAGCAGAAGAAGGTCGGCCTTCTCTCAGGCGGTGAGCGCAACCGCGTCCATCTCGCCAAGATGCTGAAGGGCAGCCACAACCTGCTCCTGCTCGATGAACCGACCAACGACCTCGACGTCGAAACGCTGCAGGCGCTCGAGGAAGGTCTCGATAATTTTCCGGGCTGCGCCGTGATCATCTCGCACGACCGCTGGTTCCTTGACCGCATGGCCACGCATATCCTCGCCTTCGAGGGCAATAGCCATGTCGAATGGTTCGAGGGGGATTTCTCGTCTTACCTTGAAGACAAGAAGCGCCGCCTCGGCGAAGATTCCGTGAACCCGAAGCGCCTGAAATTCAAGAAGTTCGCGCGCTAGGGCCTATTCCACCGGACGCCCGGAATCCAGGAGATCGGTCTCCCTGGTTTCGGCGCGTTCTTCGTCCACCTTCTTTTCGATATGGTGGTCCGGTGTGACATCCAGCGCTTCGGAGCCTGCGGTCGCCGGGGCTGGCGTAGGCTTGCGTTGGTCAGTGGTCGCGGCGTCCTGCAGGCGTCTGACCGATTCGCTACCGACAGACCTGTCAAAGCGCAGGCGGTAGATCGGTTCGGGCAGTGTGAATCCGCCCGTTTCCAGCGCATCCTTGGTGGCGCTTATGGCGAGCCCGCGTGCCTTGCTGAAATCAGTTTGGGTCTGGTTCAGCCAGCCCTGGAAACGCAACACGATATTGGAATCCCCAACCGTCTGGATGAAGGCGCTCGCATCCGGCTGTTTCAGGACGAAGGGCAGCGTGCCAAGCGTGTCGAGTCCGAGCGTCATCGCGGCGATCGGGTCATCTTCGGCGTCCACGCCAAGATCGAATTCGAATCGACGTTCGGGATTGCGGCTATAGTTGAGGATCACGGCTTTGAAGACCATCGCGTTGGGAATTCGCAGGTGATTTCCGTCCAGCGTCATCAAGACGGTGGCGCGTGATGTCAGGCGCACAACCTTGCCCTCCTGATCTCCGATCACGACATGCTCGTTGGCGCGGAATGGCTGGCGCAGGCTCAGCATGATCGAAGAGATATAATTCTCGAGACTGTCACGCACGGCAAAGCCGATGGCGATGCCCAGCACGCCCACGCCGCCGATTATGGTCCCCATCAGGGCGGTCGCGCCGACCAGGCTAAGCGCTAGCAACAGCGCGACCGCAATCGAGGCGACGCGTACCGCCTGCGAGACAAGCTCGGCGAGAAACGGATTGCGCAGCAAGCGGCGCCACAGCCACATCCAGTTCGCCAGCAGGTGCCCGGCAAGGCTGATGATCAGGAATAGCGCCAGTCCCAGCCCGAGAAGCGGAAGGGCGCGGTAATAGCTTCTCAGCTTGGCATTGAAATTGTCGACGAGCGGCGAAACATTGCCCTCGATATCAAGCGTCCGGTCAATCTTGTCCTCGACCGTGACAACGCCCTCAAGACGTCCGGCAATATCCTTGGCGCGCAGCGCCGTAGCGGAGTTTGACACGGCGCCCGTCAGCGACACCACGCCCTCGCGTACGACGACCTCGACATGGGCCAGGGAGTCGATTTGCGAAAAAATCGCTGCAATCCGATTTTCGATCGCTTGGTCGTCAGGGGCATTTGCCCGAGTCTGGACCAGTTGCTGAGGGGCTGGAGGTGCGGGCGTCTCCGGGGTCTGGCCCGTTCCCGGAAGGCCGGGCAACGCCCACAGGGCCAGCACACACACAAGCCGGAGCAGGTTCCATCGTGTCGTCATTTGAACAATGCCATCCCGCGTCAACCTAAGCCGATATAAGGCATGAGCACTCCTGTGGTTCCGAACCGGATGCTAGACCAGTTGGCCCGCCAGTTCAGCAATGGTCGGCGAGGACACGTCGAGCGGCCCCCGTTCGGGCCGGGTCGACAGGCTTTCGGCGGCGATGCGTTCATAGAACGGGTCGTAGAAGGCACCCGACACGGTCGGTGAGAACATTTTCTCGACCGTCAGCCGTGCGTTTCGGCGTAGCGGCAGCATTTTTTCGGGGGCATCGAAATAGGGACGGATTGCGTCCAGTGCATGGTCTGCCAGTTTCTCGATCTCGTCGTGATAGAAACGGGCGTAGGATTCCTCGTGCCTCTGGTCGTTTGGCGGTTGGACCCAATGACCCAGTGCGTCCACGTCGAGGGGCAGCATCAGTCCGTTTGCGCCGTCCCGCACGAATTCCGGGATGGCCTGAACAGGAGTCGCAATTGACGGCACGTGCTCGGCCATGGCCTCGATTATGGAATAGCCAAACGTATCGGAGAAGGTCGGCAGGAAGCCGAAATGCGACCGGCGCAGCATCTGCCGGACGTCGCCGTTCGGCAAGCCGCTGAACAACCTGACATTGGGGAGTTTGAGCATCTCCAGATAGGGCGCGAAAAATCCGTCGCTCGTCGGATCTGTCCATGTAATGGCCCCGACCTTGAGCGACGAGACGATCTGGATGCGCAGGGGCAGGTTTTGCGCGTGCGCCTTTTGCGCCATGAGCGCTGCAACGCAGCCGCCCTTGCGGCCGAAATGCGCGCCGACAAAGGTGATTACCAGATCGTCCATATGGCCCCGTTCGAGATCGTCGGCGAGCGCATCCTCCTTCAGGCCCAGCAACACGTTTGGATGGCGCACCATGAGTTTGTCCAGAAGGTCACCAGCTGAACTGATGTGCTTTGTCTGGTCGATGAACTGTTTGCGGGCATAGTGCGACAGCGCAATGATCCGACGGCAATGGCGCCCGGAAATTTCGCGTACCATCCAGTCGGTGTAAGAATTGTCCCGTTCGAATCCGAAACGGCGTGGCAGATGACTCTCGAACGAGATGACATACTTTTTCTCGCCGATCGGTACCCGGTTGAAGGCATGGACCAGATCGGCATTATGAAAGGGGGCGAGCAGCGCAACGCCGTCGAGCCTGCCGTAAATTTTGTCGAAGGGTAAAAACAGTCGGCTGTTGATTTGGTGCCCGCTGCGCCGGGGCACAACAAACGAGGTTGGGTATCTGTCCTTGTAGACCGAGACTCTCATTTGGACTTCGAAACCAATCCGGATGCAATCCCCGACCGAACGCCCCAAGTGGGCAGAGCAAAAACCCAGGAGGCACGTGCCCGCTGGTTGCCCTTGGTTTCAGCTTATATACGAAGTCTGTGACAATTTAACCAAATTCTTCCAAGAGGCGACTGCAAGCCCCGGAAAACACTGAATTTTAGGCAGGTCAGGTGCGTTTTGAGGCTTTCAGCTCTGCCGTCATGCTCTCGATCTTGGAAATCAGGGCGTCGGCGGATCCGTTCGCACGGTCCAGCAGGGCAATGAACTGGGCCCGTTGCTCGATGCCAAGCCAGATCAGGTTGCCGTCAAGATTGAGCGCGACGTCGACGACCTGGTATTTGCCATCCCGGGTCAGCACGCGCCAGCGTACATCCATGTTCTTGCCATCCTGACGCTCAATCACAGTATTCACGATCGAATCCGTTTCGGAGCGGTCGACGGAATCCTTCACGACGACGGCCTTGCCACGATAATCGTCCAGCTGGGCTTCATAAACGGCGAGTGCATAGGTGCGGAACGCCTTGCGGTATGCGGCCAGTTCTGCCGGCGTGAAGCGGCGGCTGTACTTGCCGATCACGAAGTTCGACACGGCGTCCAGGTCAGTGAACTTGTCCATGTAGGTGCTGAATGTTCTGGTGCGCTGATCAGCCGTCAGTGCCGGGTCATTCAGCGTCGCCAGGGCTTCGCTTGCATTCGCCTGAACATAGGCTTCCGTCTTGGCGTCTGCGGCAGCCGGCAAGGCGCACAGTGCAAGTCCAGCCAAGGCCATGGCGGTGGTTGTGATTCTGTTCAAGAAACTGCTCCTGTATGTGTCATCAGGGTCTGGTTAATTTTGAAATTCGTCAAAATCAGGGAGATCATCATAGGCTTCTGACTCATCGACGATCTGACCATTACGAATGGCAGCCTGACGCTGAGATGAATAAATACGGCGCAGCGCCACATAAGGTTCCGGTTGTTCGTTCAAAGTCCTGATCTGGTCGTCCAGCGCGACCCTCGCGTTCAGGCCGCCCAGCACCCCACGGCCCATGGCAATCTGGTCGTCCAGGTCCGGCTGACCGGCAAATTCGGTCCAGGTGAGGGGATCGAACGCCCAGTTGACCCCGGATCCCAATAGATCACGCGGGTTGGTCGGCCCCATAAGAGGCATCACGAGATAGGGGCCGCTTCCAACTCCCCAGACGGCCAGCGTCTGGCCGAAATCTTCCGTATGTCCGTCAATTCCGAAATATGCCGCCGCGTCCCAGAGACCAACCAGGCCGATCGTCGTATTGATGGTGAAGCGAAAGAACGTGTCACCCGCGCGGTCGGGCTGGGCCTGCAGGACGTCGTTGACGAAAATCGCCGGGGATTTGAGATTTCCAAGGAAATCGCCGACGCGGTCGCGAGCGAATGAAGGGGTCACTGTCTCGTACACCGACGCCGTTGGTCCCAGCGCGTAGCGGTCGACTCCTGAGTTGAACGCAAACATCTGGCGGTTGAATCCCTCATATGGGTCAGCAACAGCTCCTACTTCAGTCGGGGGTGTCGAAGCGCAGGCGCTGAGGCTGAGTATCAGCGCGGCACCGAAAGATCGAATTTGCATGAGGATGGTCCCGGAATCTTGTTCAAGGCTGTAAATGGAGGCTCAATAGGGGCGCATCAACTGACCAATTGGTAAATTCATGTGCACTGTGTCGTGTGTGCAATCTTGCAAAACATATAAACTAATGTTTATATCCAGATATGCAGTCAGATATCGCCCCCACAATAGACCGTCTCCGCGCCGCGGGCGAGCCGACCCGCTTGAGGATTCTCGCCTTGCTTCGCCAGCGGGACCTGTCTGTCGGTGAACTCGTCCAGGTGCTGGCGCAATCGCAGCCGCGACTGTCGCATCACCTGAAAGCGCTGACGGGAGCCGGCTTGGTCGAGCGCATGCCGGAAGGCTCGTTCGTCTTCTACCGCGCTGCCAGTCGGGGGGAAGGTCGCACCTTTCTCGATTCGCTGTTCACGCAAGACCTCATCGAAGCCGCGACCCTGCACAGGGATGCGGCGCAGCTCGCAGAAGTATCCGCCGTGCGGGCGGCATCCGCCGAATCCTTCTTCTCCGGAATTGCCGGCACCTGGGACACGATCCGGTCCTTGCACTACCCGAATGAGGCCATCGAGGATGCCTTGCTGGAGCTTGCGGGTCCCGGACCGTTCGATCGGGTGATCGATTTTGGTACCGGCACGGGCCGCATGCTCGTGCTGTTCGCGCCCCTGGCGCGCGAGGCCGAAGGCGTCGACCTGAGCCATCACATGCTGACTGTCGCCCGGGCCAACCTGGAGCATGCGGGCATTGTCGATGCGCGCGTCCGTCAGGGCGATGTGACCGCCGTGCCGTTTGACAGCAGTTCGGCGGATCTCGTCATCATCCATCAGGTTCTTCACTTCATGGATGCGCCGGGCAAGGTGATTGCGGAAGCCAGCCGCGTCCTGAAGCCGGGCGGCCGTCTGCTGGTTGTCGATTTTGCAGCCCATGACCTGGAATTCCTGCGTGAAGAGCATGGTCATCACCGGCTCGGAATGCGAGACGACAATATGGCAAGCTGGGCCGCTGACGCGAAGCTCAAACTGTCCGAGCCACATTCTTTTGACCCGCCCGATGCGTCCAGTCCGGGCCTTGTCGTTAATATCTGGGTCGCCGAAAAGCTGGCTCTGCCTGAGGAGGCCAACGCATGAGCACCCTGTCGATCGCTGATCGCCAATCCGATTCCGCGCCGTCCGTTTCGTTCGAGTTCTTCCCGCCGAAGAGCGATGCCATGGCCGAGCGCTTGTGGCAGACCGTGCAGCGGCTTGAGCCAATGGCGCCCGATTTCGTCTCGGTCACGTATGGGGCTGGCGGTTCCACCCGCGAACGCACGCACGATACCGTCAAACGGATTGCCGGCAGCACGCTGCTGCTGCCCGCCGCGCACCTGACATGCGTGTCTGCGACGAAGGAAGAAGTGCTCGACGTGGCTGACGGCTACTGGGATGCGGGCATCCGCCATATCGTCGCGCTGCGCGGTGATGCGACCGAAGGCATGGGCGCGGTGTTCCAGCAACACCCGGGCGGGTTTCGCGACTCGGTCGAACTGATCGCAGGCTTGCGCGAGCACCGTCCCGAACTTGGCAGGCAATTCGAGATTTCCGTTTCCTGCTATCCGGAACAACACCCGGACAGCCTTGGTTGGGACCAGGATATCGCGTTCCTGAAAGCCAAGCAGGATGCTGGCGCAGACCGCGCGATTTCGCAGTTCTTCTTCGAGCCCGACACCTATCTTCGATTTCTTGAAAGGGCGCGGGCGGGCGGCGTCACCATGCCGATCATTCCGGGGATCATGCTTCAGCCCAACTTCAACGGCCTGAAGCGCATTTCAACCCTGTGCGGTGCGACCCTGCCGGACTGGCTGCATGGGCTCTACGAGGGACTCGACGATGACGAAGAAACCCGCGATCTCGTCACGGCGAACGTGGCCGCCGAGCTTTGCCACAAGCTGGCCGATGAGGGCGTCGACAAGTTCCATTTTTACACACTGAACCGGGCCGGCCTGGCACTGTCGACATGCCGCCTGCTCGGCATGAAACCGAAGCCTGCCAAGGCTGCATGAGGCAATGACATGAACCGCACTGAACGCATCGCTGCCCTGAAGGCCGCCGCAAAGGAACGCATCCTGATCCTTGATGGATCGTGGGGTGTGATGATCCAGCGGCGTGGCCTCGACGAAGCCGATTTCCTCGGCGACCGTTTCATCGGTCATGAAGGCCAGATGAAGGGTAATAATGACATCCTCTGCCTGACGCGGCCGGATATCGTGACCGACCTGCACAATGCCTATTTCGAGGCCGGTGCCGACATTTCCGAGACCAATACATTCTCGGCAACGACGATTGCGCAGGACGATTACAAGCTCGATGCGGACGCTGTGCGTGACATCAACCTGGAGGGCGCGAAGCTGGCACGGGCCGCCGCCGATGCGTGGACAGCGAAGACACCGGACAAGCCGCGCTTTGCCGCCGGGTCGATCGGCCCGCTCAACAAGATGCTGTCCATGTCGTCCAACGTGAACGACCCAGGCCACCGCGCGGTGACGTTTGATGAAGTCTATGATGCCTATCGCATGCAGGTGCAGGCGCTCAATGAAGGCGGCGTGGACCTCTACCTGATCGAGACAATCACCGACACGCTGAATTGCAAGGCGGCGATCAAGGCAATCATGGACCTGGAAGCAGAAGGCATGGACAAGTTGCCAATCTGGATATCGGGTACGATCACAGACCGGTCGGGCCGCACACTGTCGGGCCAGACGGTCGAGGCATTCTGGAATTCCGTGCGTCACGCCAAGCCGTTCGCGATCGGGTTCAATTGCGCCCTGGGTGCCGACCTGATGCGGCCACACATTGCCTCACTGTCGCGCATCGCCGACACGCTGGTCGCGGCCTATCCGAATGCTGGCCTGCCCAACGAGATGGGCCAGTATGATGAGACACCAGAAGAGACGTCGAACTCAGTCGGCTCCTGGGCGAAAGATGGCATCGTGAACATTCTGGGCGGTTGCTGCGGAACGACGCCGGAGCACATTGCGGCCATTGCCAAGGCGGTAGATGGCGTGAAACCGCGCGACCCGGTGCCGACCTCGCACGACATGCGTCTCTCCGGGTTGGAACCCTTCGTGCTGGCATCATGACAGGCGAGCCGGTTCAATCAGGCGACCTGTTCGTGTTCTACGGCCTGCTGAAACAGGGCGCAGCGGGAATGCCAGCTGACCTGCCGCTTGAGAGCTCGGGCACGTTTCTGGGACCCTGCCGGTTTCGCGGACGCCTGCTGGACCTCGGTGGCTTTCCGGGCGTGGTCGATGGCGACACGCTGTGCCATGGCGTGCGGTACCGGCTGGCGGACGCATCGCTCATTGGAGCTATTGATGCATTCGAGGATGTAACGGACGATCCGGCGACCTCGCTCTATATCAGAATGCGGATCCCGATTCTGGCTGACGACGGCGCGCCAACCGGCGAGCAGGCATGGATATACTGGTACAATCAGGCCACAGATGGCTTCGACGTCATTTCCGATGGTAACTGGCCGCTGGATGCAGGCAGGGCGCGCAAAAATGGGTAAGACCTATGACAAGCTCGACGCCAAGCTGATCCGTTTCATTGAAGCGCAGAAACTCTTCTTCGTTGCCACAGCGCCGCTTGGCGCAGACGGGCACATCAATCTGTCTCCCAAGGGCTATGACGCGTTCAAGGTAATTGATGAGGGCACCGTCGCCTATCTTGATCTCGGCGGCTCCGGTATCGAGACGCAGGCGCACGTGCAGGAAAACGGGCGTATCACGATCATGTTCTGTGCCTTCGAAGGCCCCGCCAATATCCTGCGCCTGTATGGTCAGGGCGAGGCGATAGACGTCGGCAATCCCCGCTATCCAGAAATGCTCGCCATGTTTCCCGGTTTTGAGCGTGCCCGTGCCGTCATCGTCATCAAGGTGCACCGCATCGCCGATAGCTGCGGCTGGGGCGTGCCATTCTACGAGTTCAAAGGCGAACGTGATCAACTCACGCGCTATATCGACAACAAGTCTGTCGATGAATGGACTGAAAACTGCTTCCAGAAAAATGCCGAGAGCATCGATGGCCTGCCAGGCATCGTCCGACCGAAAGACTAGATAAGCATTATGACCTCCAAAGCCTCTTCTTCCTTCGTCAATATCGGCGAGCGCACCAATGTCACCGGCTCGGCCGTGTTCCGCAAGATGGTCACGGCTGGCGACTATCCGGCGGCCGTCGAGGTTGCCCGCAACCAGGTCGAGAACGGTGCCCAGATTATCGACGTCAATATGGACGAAGGCATGCTGGACGGTGTCGAGGCAATGCGCACCTTCCTCAATCTTATTGCGGCCGAGCCGGATATCGCCCGCGTGCCGGTGATGATTGACAGTTCCAAATGGGAGGTCATCGAAGCCGGCCTGAAATGCGTGCAGGGCAAAGCGATTGTGAACTCGATCTCGATGAAGGAAGGAGAGGATGCCTTTCGCAAGAATGCCCGCGCCTGCCTGTCTTACGGGGCTGCCGTCGTTGTCATGGCGTTCGACGAGGCGGGCCAGGCCGATACTGCCGCCCGTAAGATCGAGATATGCCAGCGGGCCTACAAGATCCTGACCGAAGAGGTCGGGTTTCCGCCCGAGGACATCATTTTTGACCCGAACGTGTTCGCGGTCGCGACCGGAATCGAAGAACACAACAATTACGCTGTCGACTTCATAGAGGCCGCCAAGGTGATCCGCGAGACGTGTCCGGGGTGCCATATCTCCGGCGGACTCTCGAACGTGTCGTTCAGCTTCCGGGGCAATGAACCCGTGCGCCGCGCAATGCATTCGGTCTTCCTCTATTATGCCATCCCGGCGGGCATGGACATGGGCATCGTCAATGCCGGCCAGCTTGATATTTACGACGATATCGAGCCGGAGCTGCGGGAGCGGGTCGAGGATGTCATCCTCAACCGCCGCGCCGATGCAACCGAGAGACTGGTCGACCTTGCCGAATCCTTTCGGGGCCAGAAGGGCAAGGTGCAGGAGAAGGACACACGCTGGCGCGAAGCATCGGTCGCCAAAAGGATCGAGCACAGCCTCGTTCACGGCATTACCGAATTTATCGAAGTGGACACCGAAGAGGCGCGCCAGTCAGTCGAGCGCCCGCTGCACGTGATCGAAGGCCCCCTGATGGATGGCATGAATGTCGTTGGGGACCTGTTCGGTTCCGGCAAGATGTTCCTGCCGCAGGTGGTGAAATCAGCACGGGTCATGAAGGCCGCCGTAGCCTATCTCGAGCCCTTTCTCGAGGAAGAGAAAGTCCGGCTGGGTACGGTCGATGTGTCCAATGGCAAGGTTCTGATGGCCACAGTGAAAGGCGATGTGCACGATATCGGCAAGAATATCGTCGGCGTTGTCCTGGCCTGCAACGGTTACGAGATTATCGACCTCGGCGTCATGGTTGCGGCCGAGAAAATTCTCGACACGGCCATCGAGCTGAATGTGGATATCATTGGCCTGTCCGGCCTGATCACACCGAGCCTGGATGAGATGGTCTATGTGGCATCCGAAATGCAGCGGCGCGGTATGACGCAGCCGCTGATGATCGGCGGCGCGACGACCAGCCCGGCGCACACCGCAGTGAAAGTCGACCCGGTGATCAAGTGCGCACCCGTGATCCATGTCTCCGATGCGAGCCGCGCTGTCGGCATCGTGAGTTCATTGCTGAACGCCGAAGACAAGCCAGCGCTCGTGGCGCAAACTCAGGCCCGTTACCAGCGATTGCGGGAATCCCGCAAGGACGGGCCACCCAAGCCGCGCCTCCCGATCGCGGAAGCCCGCGCCGCAGCGCTGAAGCTTGACTGGGATACTTATGAACGCCCGGTGCCGACCTATTCCGGCGTTCGTACGTTCGACGACATCGATTTGGCGACCCTGGCCAGGTATATCGACTGGACACCATATTTCGCGGCCTGGGACCTCGCCGGAAAATACCCGGCCATCCTGACTGACAAGATTGTCGGCGAAGCGGCGAGCGGCCTTTGGCGTGATACGGAAGTCATGATGCAGCGCCTTGTCGGTGAAGCCTGGTTCAGGCCGAAGGCTGTCGTGGGATTCTGGCGCGCCAATAGCCGGGTCGACGACATCCTGCTGGAAACCGGCGACACGTTCCACACGCTGCGCCAGCAGATGGTCAAGGATAATGAGCGGGCCAATTTCGCCCTTTCGGACTTTATCGCACCGGAAGGTGAAGACTGGATTGGCGGGTTCTGCGTGACGTCCGGACCGGAAGTCGAGGCTATCGCCGCCGATTTTGCTGCGAAGGGTGACGACTATTCCTCGATCATGGTGAAAGCGCTGGCCGACAGGTTTGCGGAAGCCACGGCGGAATACATGCACGAACGCGTACGCCGCGAGTTATGGGCATATGCGCCGGATGAGGCGCTCCAGGCTAGCGACCTGATCGGCGAAAAATACCGCGGTATTCGACCCGCTCCAGGATATCCGAGCCAGCCGGAACACACCGAAAAAGAAACGCTGTTCCGGCTGCTGGAGGTCGAGAACAGGATCGGTGTGTCCCTGACGTCGAGCTTTGCCATGACGCCAGCGTCCAGCGTGTCCGGCATGTATTTCGCGCACCCGGGCAGCGTCTATTTCGCGGTCGGACGGATCGAGCGGGACCAGGTCGAGGATTATGCAGGCCGAAAAGGCTGGGACATGCGCACGGCCGAGCGTTGGCTTTCCCCGATCCTCAATTACGATCCGTTCGCTGTGAAATCAGACGCTGGTGCCTGAGTATCGAGATAGGGCAGAGGGTCGACAAGCCTGAAGCCAGGCGTTTCCTCAGCGAAATGTCGAAGCCAGTAAGCGTGTCCCGACCCGAACAGTACGATCACGCGGTCACCCGGCTGGCTGACGGCATCGAGTTTGGAAAAGATGATCGCATTGCGTGCATACCAGCCATAGTTCAGCGCAGCGCCTGCCGGCTCAGCGGCGGTCGCCAGCTTCAGCAGCGAGTAATAAAAGTTGCGATGTATGGTGCCGATCGTCTGGGGGTCGTTTTGAATGGCAAGCAGCTGTGACACCGTCCGAGATTCCTGCGCCTTTTCAAATTCCGACACCATCTCGTTGAGCGGTGCCATCACGTCGTCAAGTAAGCCGGCGGGACCATTTTGTTCGACAAAGGATTCGATACGTTCAAATGGGAAGAAGTCTATCTCACCATTCTGGGCGTCGATTCCATAGACCCTTGAAATGCCGAGCCGATTAGCTAGTCGGTAAGCAATCTGGATTGTTTCGTTCGGATCGTTGGCAAGCTGTTCAGGCGTGAATTCCGGATAACCCAGGTCGAGGAAATCGGCACGGGGAGACTGGGATTCGACCATGATCGCCGTGGGCCTGAATACGGCGAGCCGGTCTGCGAGCGCCGCAAGTTCCTGTTGGCGCGGCGCGGTGAGGACATTGTCGGCCTTGGCATTGGCAAGGTCAGCCCCCGGATTTCCCATATGATACGTGCCGAGAACCATGACGTCGACGACTGACGCGCGAGCTGGTGGCGTCGCAGGCAAGCTCGTGCATGCAGCGATGCTCATCACGGCAATCGCAACCAAAACATGCTTCATCGGATTGTGTTCCCCACCTGTTGCGTTGACTGTTAGATGCGCCGGGATCTGCGTTTGGATGCACCCTGGCCAAAATTTCGCGCAGAGGCGTCGATGTTTGCGCTATCATCGGCACTGGCGACCGGGCCACGAGTCGCATATGACGAGCTACGCACACCAGCGACATTGGAGAATCAGGATGAGCCAGAACAGACTTCGCGGCGAGAATGCCAAGATTGTTGCGACGCTGGGCCCGGGCAGCCGCTCGCGCAAGGAAATCCGCGCACTGGCCGAAGCCGGGGTGGATGTGTTCCGGTTGAATTTCAGTCATGGCGAGCATGCGGCGCATCGCGAGGCGCTCGAAGCTGTGCGTGCAGCCGAAGCAGCACTTGGCCAACCGCTGGCCACGCTGGCAGACCTGCAAGGCCCCAAGGTGCGTGTGGGCAGGTTTCCCGGCGGCACGATGCGGCTGGGTTTCCGGGCCGAGTATGACCTGATCACGGCGGACGAAACCGACCGGGACGACGTGATCCCTGTTCCGCATGCCGAAATTGTTGCCATGCTTGAGGTCGGAGACACGATCCTTGTCGACGACGGAAAACTGATCCTGACCGTGACGCAGGCAGGGGACAAGCCGCGCGTACGGTCGGACGTTCCCGGAAAGCTGGGTGACAAGAAAGGCTTCACGGTTCGCGGAAAGGCCCTGCCGGTTCAGGCGCTGACGGACAAGGATCGCAAGGACCTCGCCTTCGCGCTGGAGATCGGTGTTGATATCATCGCGTTGTCCTTCGTGCAGACGGTCGAAGACGTGCTGGAAGCCAAGGCGATCATCGCAGGCCGGGCGCCGCTGGTGGCGAAGCTGGAAAAGCCAGCTGCGATTACGAACCTGTTGGCCATCGTCGAAGCGGCGGATGCCGTGATGGTGGCGCGTGGCGACCTCGGGGTGGAGTTTGCGCCGGAGGACGTGCCAGTCATTCAGCGGCGGATCGTGCGCGCAGCCCGCGCTGCGGGACGACCGGTAATCGTGGCGACGCAGATGCTGGAATCCATGATCGAAAATTCGGCGCCGACCCGGGCGGAAGCGAGTGATGTTGCGACGGCGATTTACCAAGGGGCTGACGCGGTCATGCTGTCTGCCGAGACGGCGGTCGGACGCCACCCTGCCACAGCGGTTGCCATCATGTCCCGGATCATTCGGGCCACAGAGAATTCTGAAGACTATCGCCGGTCGATCGCCGAATTTGATGGCGACGGCGCGAGCACCAATGCGATCGATGTCGTTGCCGAAACAGCACAGGCCATGGCGGCGTCTGAAGGCGCAGCGGCGCTGGCCCTGCGAACCGGCGCATTTGACCGGTTGGCGCGCTTCTCGCGCGTACGCGGTGCGGCGCCGATCCTGTACGGCTCACTCGACGACCAGCGCCTGCGGCAGGCGTGCCTGTTGTGGGGCGTCCATCCGCAGCGCCTGAATGCGGGCGAAGAGACCTGGTACAGGGACCTGATGAATGCTGCGGGACTACAGGGGCGGGTTGCCTATGCGCGGTGGGCTGGTGACGAGTCGCGGTTTGCCTGGGAGATCGGAATCGGCAGGGGCCAGGATGGCGCGACGGTTACTGGCGTATGACCAGCTGGCTCTTGCGGAACTCGTACGAATAGAGCTCGCCCAGAAATGTCATGCCGAGAAGTGACTGTTCAAGACCGTCGCGCAGGACCATCGCTTCGACATTGTCGACTTCAACCCGGCCGATCCGTATCTTGTCCAGCGTGACGGCTGCGCCGTGCACGATTCCGCCGGCGGTACGGATTTCCCATTTGAAATCGAGCTCTTCAGGGTTGAGGCCAATACGTTGCGCATCCCGAAACGTGATCGCCACCGTGCTGGCGCCTGTATCCACCATGAATTTCACGGCGGTTCCATCGACATCGGCGCGTGTCCAGTAATGGCCGTCCGGCTCCCGGTCGATGATGGCAGCGTTGTCGAAGCTCGCCTGACGCGGTGTGACCACGGCCGTAGCAACGGTTGGAACGTCCGCAGCTTCCTGACGATCTTGAAGTTTTGGCACGACAAAGACCGCGATCACCATCGTGATCATCGCTGCGGCAGCGACCATGGAACCGGCTTTTTCCAGCGATCCGCTCACACTTATCGCTTTCCCATGGCCTTGAGTTCCGAAATCCGCTCCGGCAGGGATTCGGTCACCTCTTCGCGTGCATCGCCGCCCATGGCCACCCAGCGCCCGATTTCGGGTAAGGTCCGCCCGCACCCGAGACACCAACCTGTAGTGGCGTCTATTGCGCAGACTTTTATGCAAGGGGTCCTTATCGGTTGGTCAGTCATCAATATACAGCGTAATCCATGGAGCAGGATGGGCAAGTGTGGCACGGCGCAAGGTAACAAATCCTTGTCGTGCGCTGACCGATTTCTCTGATAAAAGCGCACTGTCCCCAACTGCGTGGGACCGGGAGACTGACTGACGTGACTGAGCCTGCCAATAACAAAGCCCCTCTCGACGATGTTCGGGCGCTTGTTCACAAACCGATTCCGCTCGACACGGCGCCTGGCGCGCGGGTACGCGCCGCTCTGCTCACGATGGGGCGGGAAGGCGATTTCGGACGCCTCGGCGAGGCAGCGGAATGGCTGGCGAACTGGCAGCACCGGTATCCCCCGCGGATCGAGAAGCCCGTCCTGGCGATTTTTGCCGGGTCGCACGGCTTGGTCGATGAAGGCGTTTCACTTTCGACGAATACCGACACCCGCGCGCATGTTGACGCCCTGAGAGAAGGGCGGGCCCCCTTGTCGGCAATTGCCACGCAGGCTGGTGCCAATATTCGCGTGTTTGAGCTCGCATTGGACAATCCAACGCCCAGCATCGCCGATACGGCCGCCATGAGCGAACGCGAATGTGCTGCGACGATCGCTTTCGGCTTCGAGGCAATCGAAGACAAGCCTGACCTGCTGGCGCTCGCTGTGTCAGGGGCGGGCGTGGGTACGGCCGCCGCCGCTGTGGCGTGCGCGCTGTATGGCGGTTCGCCGGACTACTGGGTTCGCCCTAGCAATTTGACGCCTCCAGCCCTGTCCAAACGGCGAGTCGAACTGGTCAGCCGGGCGCTGACGCTGCATCGCGGTCACCTGTCCGATCCGCTTGAGGCGCTGCGGTGCCTCGGCGGGCGCGAGCTCGCGGCGTGTGTCGGCGCGATCATCGCAGCGCGGCACGAAGGCGTGCCAGTGGTGCTCGACGGGTTCGCGACGACTATTGCTGCAGGGATCGTTCATGCTATCGATCCCGGCGCCATCAGCCACTGCATTGCGTCACACTGTACGCAGCGCCCCGCGCATGAAGCGGCGCTTGAGCGACTCGGGCTGAAACCGCTGATGCAGCTTGAGTTCCAGACGGGCGGCGGACTTGGCTCTGCGACAGCGATCGGTGTGCTGAAAACGGCCTGTGCACCTTTCCTCGCCGAGCCCGCGACGTCCTGAATCCGCATGATAACCCTGCGGAAACGCATGGAAAACCTGCGGCAAAGTTTACGTTTACGTGCGCGTAACCTTGCCACGAGACCCGTTTGACTGACATAGAGAATGCAAGTCAGCCCAAAATAATCTGCCCGGAGGAGTTCCCCGCTCATGAATCTTGATTTTTCCCCTGAGGAAGTCGCCTTTCGCGATGAAGTTCGCACCTTCATCACCGAAAATTACCCCAAGGAACTCGCTGGCGTCGGCACGCGCGAAGACCTGTCGCGAGATGAATTCCTCGCCTGGCACAAGATTTTGGGCAAAAAGGGTTGGTCTGTGCCCGCATGGCCCGAAAAGTATGGCGGCACAGGCTGGACATCGACCCAGCGCTATATCTGGTCAGAGGAGAATGCGCGCGTCGACGCGATCATGCCGCTGCCATTCGGCGTCGCGATGGTGGCTCCCGTTATCTACACATTCGGCACCGAGGAGCAGAAGAAGGAATACCTGCCTGGAATCAGGTCGGGCGACGTGTGGTGGTGCCAGGGCTATTCCGAGCCCGGCGCAGGTTCGGACCTAGCAAGCGTCAAGACGACAGCTGTTCGCGACGGCGACGAGTGGGTGATCAATGGTCAGAAAACCTGGACGACGCTCGCGCAGTTTGCCGACTGGGGATTCTTCCTCTGCCGCACAGACCCGACGGCCAAGAAGCCTCAGGAAGGTATCAGCTTCATCCTGGTGAACATGAAAACGCCAGGTGTCGAAGTGCGCCCGATCAAGCTGATAGATGGCGGCCATGAAGTGAACGAGACATGGCTGACGGACGTACGCGTGCCCGTTGGCAATCTCGTCGGCAAGGAAAATGAAGGCTGGACCTGTGCCAAGTTCCTGCTCGCTCACGAACGTTCGGGCATTGCGGGTGTTGCCCGGTCAAAGCGCGGCGTGGAGAAGCTCCGTGCGATCGCCAGTGAGGAACTGATCGACGGCAAGCCGCTGATCCAGTCCGGCGATTTTGCGCGCAAGATCAGCCAGTTGGAAATCGACCTAACGGCGCTGGAATTCACCGAGCTCCGCACATTGGCTGCGGAATCTGCGGGCAAAGGGCCCGGACCTGAGAGCTCCATTCTCAAGATCAAGGGCACGGAAATTCAGCAGCGCCTGACGGAACTCACGCTTGAGGCTGTCGGCAACTATGCAGCCCCTTATACGGCCGGCATGGAACCCGACGGCTCCAACGAACGTGGCGTGGGCCCGGACCACTCCAACTTCACGGCAGAAACGTATTTCAATATGCGCAAGACGTCGATCTATGGGGGATCGAATGAGATCCAGCGCAACATTATCAGCAAAATGATCCTCGGCCTTTAAGGCACAGGGACAGGGAGATATTTCATGGATTTCAATTTTACCGAAGAACAGGGCATGATCCGCGACAGCCTCTCGCGGCTGATCCGCGAGCAGTATGACTTCGACACGCGCCGCAAGGTCGTGGCGTCGAAAGAGGGCTGGCGCCCGGCCATGTGGGCCCAGTTCGCCGAACTCGGCCTGCTCATGGCGCCCTTCAGCGAAGAAGACGGCGGTCTCGGCGGCGGCCCGATCGACGCGATGGTCGTGATGGAAGAATTCGGCAAGGGGCTCGTTGTCGAGCCTTACCTGCCAAGCGTCGTCTGCGGCGGCGGCTTCCTGAAGCGCGGTAGCGACGCCCAGAAGGCCGAGCACCTGGCCGGCATCATGTCGGGCGAACAGATTTTCGCCTTCGCCTATGCTGAGCCCCGTGGACGCTACAACCTTTCGGACCTCGAAACGACCGCCAAGAAAGAGGGTGCGGGATTCTCGATCAACGGGCACAAGGCGGTCGTGATCGGCGCGCCATGGGCGACACATTTTGTCGTGACGGCCCGCACGTCGGGCGGACGCCGCGACGCGAAGGGCGTGACCGTGTTCGTCGTCGCCAAGGACGCGAAGGGGGTCTCGACGCGGGATTACCCGACAGTCGACGGGCGCCGCGCGTCGGAAGTGTATTTCGAGAACGTGTCGGTCAGCGCAGAAGCTGTGGTCGGCGAAGTCGACAATGGCCTGCCATTGGTCGAACTGGTGACGGATGAAGCGATTGCGGCCCTCTGCGCCGAAGCTTGCGGCGCGATGAAGGTCGCCCACGAGATGACCGTCGAGTATTCACGCAACCGAAAGCAGTTCGGTACAGCCATCGGCAAGTTCCAGGTGCTTCAGCACCGGATGGTCGACATGTTCATGGAGCACGAGCAATCGGTCTCGATGACCTATATGGCGACGCTGAAAGTGGACGAGGATGAAGTGACCCGCAAGAAGGCAGCCTCGGCGGCCAAGGTGCGGATCGGCCAGGGCGGACGCTTTGTCGGCCAGCAGGCGATCCAGATCCATGGTGGCATGGGCATGACGGACGAACTGGCCGTCGGCCACTATTTCAAGCGCCTGACCATGATCGACGCTGAATTCGGCAATGTCGACTATCACCTCAAGCGCTATACCGACCTGTCGGCTATCGACCTGCCGGTTGCTGCTGAATAATATAAACCTTGTCTGAGAGACACCGTGGCGGCGGCTGGGAAACCAGCCGCCGCTTTCGATTCTGGCGTCTGCCTTGCAGGACACGCGCAGGAAATTCCCGTATTGGGCATTGCGAGGAGTTATTGATGGCACAGACCAGCGCCCCCCGGATGGACATGATCGTGCAGCGCCAGCTGGATGTGATGACGACAGGGAATTCGGCTTATCTCGCCATTTTTTTGCGGGCCGTGAAAGCCGCTGGGACGCGGATCCGCATCGTGTTTGCGCCCATGCGGTCGTTTGGTAACCGCCCTTGGATGTCAGTTCATCCTGAATTCCTCGAACTTTCAGATGAGCTGGTCGTGCCTGCCAGTCTTCGGATCGGTGGCCGGTACTGGTCCATGTCTCCCCAAGTCTGGGGACGCTTTGCGATCCGGGCTGCCAGGGCCCTTGCCGGGAAACTGGGTGCCAGCATCACGATCCACTCCTATCTTGGCGACCCCCTCAAGGGTCGGGAGTCAAAGGAAGTGTGTGCCTTGGTGAACCGTGGCGCGCCCGATATTGTGGTTGCGGAGTACTCCTCACTGGGGCCGCTGCTTGATCACTTGAGCGCGGTCTCCCATCGATCGGTCCTGTTGCATGACTTGTTTTCTGTTCGGGCTGAACAATTTCGTGCGAACGGTCTGGCGCCGGACTTCACCGAGGTGACCAGAGCTGAGGAAGCGGAGCGGTGCCGGGCATCGACGGTGAATTTCTATGCGTCGAACAATGAGCTCCACGTATTAAGCCCGCTCCTGCCGGAAGCGCACTCTATCTGGCTGCGGCCAGAACCTCCGCTTCATGCGGTGCAAGAGACGGATGCGCCTGCCCATGCTGTATTTCTCGGAACGCGCCATGCCGGCAATATCGACGCCCTGAAGCATCTTGTGGATGATATCTGGCCACTGGTCCTGAAGCAGCGTCCGGATGCCGTGCTGAAGGTCGCCGGGTCCATCTGTGCCGACCTCACGCCGGAGCAGGCGGCGACACAAGGGGTGGAGCTGCTTGGACGGGTCAAGAACCTTGAAAGCATATCAGGAAGTACGGCTATCGGCCTTGCGCCGACGCGGATCGCCAGTGGTGTCAGTATCAAGGTGGCCGAATACCTGATGCTGGGCATGCCCTGCGTAGTGTATCCGGTGGCGCTGGAAGGGTTCCTCGACGTGCTCGACGATCTTGTGGTCATTGCGGAGGGACCTCAGGCCTATGCCGATCGGCTGGTTGAACTCATGTCGGATGCCGATGTGCGCAAACGCTTGTCGATTCGCGGTCTCGCGCAGACGCCTGATCGGCTGTCCAACAGGGAATTAATCAGTTTTTTCAGGAAGTTGTAGATGGTCTAGGCAGCAGCGCCTGGTGTCAGGCGTCGATCTGGTCGGCGACATGGTCCGCGATCGCCAGCGAGCTGGTGAGGCCGGGTGACTCTATGCCGAAGAGGTGCACGAGGCCGGCATGGCCGTGCAGAACGGGGCCGTCGATCCGGAAATCGGCTGCCGGTTCATCTGGGCCCGAGAGTTTCGGACGGCAGCCTGAATAGGCCGGGACGATGGCGCCGTCCGGCAGGGCGGGCCAGTATGATCGGACAGCTTCGTAGAAGGATTCGGAACGTGCCGGGTCCACGCTGTAGTCAATCACGTCAGGATTGTCATGCCCCAGCCATTCGACGTCGGGACCGAATCGAATCTGTCCGGCAAGATCGAGGGTTACGTGGACACCAAGCCCGCCGATTACGGGCACAGGATAGATCAGTCGCGAAAAGGCAGGTGGCGCCTGGCAGCTGAAATAATTGCCCTTGGCGAGCGTGAATGCGGGCAGGAGGTTGATGTCATACTGTTCCATGCCTCTGGCCAGGCGATGTGCATGGAGGCCGGCACTGTTGACGAGGTAGCGAGCAGTGATGTCGTAGGGCTCACGTCCGCCAACCCTTACCCGGAAACGACCGTCAGATAGTATGCTTGTGTCCAGGACCGGCGCATCGAGCAGGACTGCGCCGCCATGCCCCTCAAGTTCATGGCGTAGCGCGGTCATGTAGGCGTGACTGTCGATCAGGCCTGTTTCCTCTGACAGAAGGGCGGCCACACAGCGCAGGTTGGGCTCCAGAGCCGTTGCTTCGGCGGCACTGAGCATGCAAAGGCCTTCCACCGCGTTGCGCTGGCCCTGTTCATGAAGCGTTTCCAGTCGGGAGACCTGATTTTCATCTGTTGCAACGATCAGTTTGCCCGTGCGTTTGTGCGGCACGTGGTGGGCGCTGAGGTAATCATAGAGCTTTCGGCGACCCGTCACGCACATCTGATGGCGCAGGCTGTTGGTCGGATAGTAAAGCCCCGCATGGATGACTTCGCTATTGCGCGAGGATGTGCCGGTCCCGATGTCGCGTGCGGCTTCCAGCACATAGGTTTCGTGCCCCCGTCGCGCGAGTTCTGCGGCGCATGCGAGCCCGACCGCACCTGCACCGATCACGATCGTATCGACTTCAGTCATTTCGCACGCCGCTTTTCATCGGTGCAGTATCAAAACGGGGGTGGCAGGGTATTTTCATGGGCGGTCGCTCAAACCAGGAGATCGGGCGGAACAGATGCCAGCCGCATGCCAATGTGGCGCATTCGCGGGGCGTCTGCCAGCGCTGAAACGGAACCGGGTTTCACGCTCTTCGAAACATGTGTGTGGAGTGCGGGCAACACCGGCTACTTGTGTCGTTAATGTCCGGTTTTATGGATTGTCGCAGGGTGACAGTTAACCATCAAAGGTGTAGCTTTACCGGGCTTTGGAAGTGTATTGGCTTCGGAATCAAGCAACAATGAATTGGGGTCAGTTCTTGCACCTCGACGCTTTGGCGCAAGAGCGTGCCATTCGTCGGAGCAGGGCCCTTATTGGAACGTTTGGACCATACGCAACGCATAGAATATGGGTGGGGGATGTCGTTGAGACGCAAGTTGCGAGATATACCGCTTGTTCAAAATGCACCTGTTGCCGAACAAAAGCACGCCAAACTGCCTTTTGACTATGTTGCCGTGTTTGCTGCGAAGGGCAATGCGCGCACTTTGTTCGATCCGATTCAGCACATTTTCATTCGCGTAGCGCATAGAGAGCGCACAGTTTCATGCCTTGCACGATTGTTCCGCCCGTTGTTTCGTTTCGGGAATCCGATTGTGCATGGCAACTACAGAGTACCCGTAAACATGGTCTCAAGTTTGCAACGCACTTCGAGTTGATCAGGACCGGCACATAACGAGAATTACCCAAGGGGATTGCATAAATGTCGAATTTCAAGCGTGTTTGCCTTCTAAGCGTGGCGGCTGGCGGACTGGTGGCGACCAACGCCGTGGCTCAGGGCGAGAACTACTATAGCCGTGACAAGTACGAATCCGTGCGTGACCGCTATCAGGAAGACTTCGATCCCGAACCGGTTCGCCTCGGCGCGTTCCTGGTTAATTCTCACGCCAGTGCGTCCGCGACGTACATCGACAACGTCCAGGCCACGAACAGCAACAAGATTTCCGATACGATCGCTCGGATCGGCGTAGAAGTAGCAGCGCGCACAAACTGGAACGTGCACGAAGTTGGCCTTCAGGTTTCCGCCTATCGGAACGAGTATCTCGATATCGGTGATGAATCGACCAGTGACTTGCGTGCCCGCTTTCGTGGACGTCTGGACGTTAACCGGAATGTATCGCTGGGTGCTGCCGTGTTTGCCGAGGACCTGGCTGAGCCGCGCACGGATCTTGCCAACTCTGTTGGCCTGGACCGTCCGATTGAGCACACACGTGTGGGTGCAGCCTTTGATGCCGATTACCACAGCGACCGGTTTCGTTGGAACAATCTGGTCGAAGTGTCCGAAGAAGACTTTGAAGATGGCCGCCAGACGGGCACCGGCATTCCGATTGACCAGGACTATCGTGACAATAGCGTGACTTTTGTCCGCTCGCGACTGTCCTATGCCGTGTCGCCAAACCTGGCAGTGTTCACCCAAGGCACGGTTCGCGAACTGTCGTATGACCAGAATCAAGTACTGACTGGTGGTGTCCGTTCGCGCGACTCAAGCGGCTATACCGTCTCCGGCGGTGTGGATTTTGAACTTAACTCGCTGGTACGCGGTGACATCGCCATCGGCTATTTCAGCGAGGACAAGGAAGACGATTTCTTCAAGGACGTCGATGGCCTGTCGGTTGATGGTCGTATGGAGTGGTTCCCGACGCGTCTGACGACGGTGGGCTTCACAGCCGGTCGCCGTGTCGTCGATATCGGCGTGTTCGACTCGCCAAGCGCGCTCCAGACATCTTTCGGTGCGCGGATCGATCACGAGCTTCGTCGCAATATTATCCTGTCCGCTGCCGCCAATATTGTCAGCTATGACTACCAGGAAATAGACCGGACAGACGACGTGAACGACCTTTCCCTGACCGCCGCCTACAAGATGAACAAGCGCGTTCACTTCGAAACCTTCGCGCGTCACATCAACCGCGATTCGAGTGGAGTCGGCGTGTTCGGCGATCCGTCATATGACGTCAACCTCGTCGGCGTCGGTCTGAAACTCTATCCCTGATATCTTCCTCGCCCGCGATCCGGGCTGCGATAATTACGAATTGGTGTAGTGCTTTGACTAAGACTTACAGTCTTGAAATCCCTTCTCAGGGTCCTTCGCTTGGCGGCGACGGTCGTGACGACATGCCTATCGATTTCAAGGCGCTGGTTGGCACTGTCTATCGCCGGTTCTGGATCATCGTGACCGGTTTCCTCGTGACCTTCCTTCTGGTCGCGTACATGACTTTCACGCAGACGCCAATTTACAAGGCGAACTCGATCCTTCAGCTGGACACAAACAAGGAAAACGTCATCGACCTCGGTAGCGTGCTGGGCGGCATGGCCGCAAGTACGGCTACGATCGATACCGAAGTTCGTGTGATGGGATCGAAGTCGCTTCTTACAAAAGTCGCGAAAAAGCTGAAGCTGGCCGAGGATCCTGAGTTCAACTGGACTCTGGTCGAGAAAAAGCCGGGCCTGCTGGCGCAAATCAAGACGCAGATCCGGTCATGGACCGGACAGAAAGTGACGAAGGAAGTCCCTTACGCGAATCTCAGCGCTGAGGAGCGTGAGGCGGCGATTCTCGAATCTGTTGTTCAGACCCTGACATACAAGGTCCACATCAGCCGCATCGGTACCACCTACCTGATCAATGTTGACGTGACGAGCGTCTCGCCTGAGACGGCGGCGCGGATTGCCGACGCCGTAGCTGACCAATACCGCGTCCAGCAACTCGATTCCAAACTCGAAGCGACACGTCGCGCGACAGCCTGGCTATCCGAGCGCGTAGCTGGCCTGCGCGATGAAGTGGAGGCGAAGGAGCAACGTGTCGAGGAATTCCGCGCCGAAACCGGACTATTGTCCGCTCAGGGCGCGACGCTCACCGAGCAACAAATCGCTTACAATACCAACCAGAAGAGTGTGCTCGAAGCCCAGTTGAGCCGTGCCCGTGCGCGCTATCAAAGCATGAGGCGCCAGATCGACAGTGGCGCGGGCATTGACGCCATCGCCGAAGTTCTCGATTCGCCGGTCATTTCGAGTCTCAAGACTCAACGCGCCCAGATCCTTCGTCGCGTCGCTGAACTCGAAACTACGCTTGGACCAGCCCACCCTGAGCTGATCGGTGCCCGCAACGAAGCCGCTGATATTGAGCGTCAAATCACGGCGGAAGTGAGTCGGATCGCCACCAATCTCGATAGTGAGTTGAAGGTCGCACAGGCGCAGATCGATAGCATCAACGCGAACATCGGCCAGTCGACGGCCCAACTTCGCGGCAACAATATCAACCTTGTGCGCTTGCGCGAGTTGGAACGCGATGCCGAGACAAGCCGAGTGCTTTACGAGGAATTTATCAGTCGATCGAAGGAAACGCGTGAACAGGACGACCTCGTCCAGGCCGATGCGAACATCCTGTCGACGGCCTCGGTTCCTGGTCGTCCAAGTTCGCCGCGGAAGATGCTGAACCTGATCATTGGCGGGCTGCTTGGTGGCCTCATCGGAGGTGGACTGGCACTGCTCGCCGAGATTTTCGACATGAAAATCAGCTCGGCTGAAGATGTTGAACGCAAGCTGGGCGTGAACTCGATTGGTTCCGTACCGTTGATTCGCAATACGAGCCTGCTGCCGTTTTCACAGGTAAACCCGGCGGACTTTCTGGTGGATAATCCATTATCGGCATTCTCAGAGAGTATTCGCTACCTGCGCGCCGCGATTGCATTCTCGGATATTGACAGTGAAACGAAAACTGTTGCGGTTACCTCGTCGTTGCCGGACGAAGGCAAGACCAGCCTGACCTTGAGTCTTGGGCGCATGTCAGCGATGTCGGGCTCGCGTACACTGGTTATCGATGGTGACTTCCGTCGCCGTCAGTTGACCGACGCAGCTGGTATGTCACCTGAGATCGGTTTCATTGAACACCTGTTCGGCGCTGGCCAACTTTCGGATGCGATCTGCAAGGATCAGCGCAGCATGTTGGACATCCTGCCGCTGACGAAGTCCGGTCATGTGCCACATGACGTGTTTGGAACACGGGCATTTGATGATCTCCTCGCACGGCTGCGGTCGATGTATGACCTCATCCTGATCGATACCGGACCCTTGCTGTTGATGGCGGAAGCCCGCGTCGTCGCCGGCAAGGTTGACAAGACGATCCTTGTTATTCGCTGGCGCCGGTCACTGCGCTCGGCCGTACGGCAATCGCTGCATCTGTTGAAAACCTTCAATGCCGATCTCCTGGGCATTACGCTCAATATGGTCGACTTGTCGCGCCGTCGTCACCACAGGGACCCGGGCTCGACGTACAAAGCTTACAGCAAGTATTATTCGATGGAGCCCAAGCGCTCGATCTTTGGCTGGAGCAAGGCGCCGAAACCTGGATCCATGACATCGTCCGTGAAGCCCGTGCCCACGCGAACGAGCTCCAGTGACGAGCGCATCCGTGCTGTGACATCCAAAGAAGTCTCTACGCACTGATCATGCTGGACGCCGGACATCCGGATGATGCAACGCTCGTCGGCTTCGGGACCGAAAGCGGTGACGCACAGGGGTCTGCAATGATCAGGGTTGCTTTTTTTGGTCATGATGCAGGAGACGCCGCGGTGCGTCGTCGTGTTCGCGCCATGCAGGATGACGGCGTGTCAGTTCGCGGATTCATGATGCGGCGTCAGGATGACGTCGCGACCGAGTGGGACAATATCGACCTCGGCCAGACCCGCGACGGGGCTTTTGTCCAACGCGTGGCGCGCATATTTTCGGGCGCACGAGCCGCCGCCGCCGCTAGAGGCGCGTTGGCGGATGCCGATGTCATCTATGCGCGCAATCTCGACATGCTGGCATGCGCCTTTCTGACCAAGCGAATTGCCGGGCTCGATACGCCGGTAGTCTATGAGAGCCTTGATGTGCACAGGCTGCTGACCCGAGCGGATATCGTGGGCAAGGCCATGCGGTGGTTCGAGAAAAGTCTTTTGCGGCGAACAATTGGTCTGGTCGTGAGTTCGCCCGGTTTCCTGCGCAATCATTTCGAGAAGCACTATCGGGGACTCTACGTGCCGTTTCTGGTTGAGAATCGCCTGGCGGCAGGAAGCGATTTCGGGCCGCGGCCCGAACCGGATGCTCCAGATCAGGTCAGGTCAGGTGCGGAAGGGAGATTGCGACTCGGTTGGGTCGGGAACTTGCGGTGCCAGAGGTCATTTGACCTCTTGTGCGCTCTAGCGGACCGCTATCCGGATACGATTGAGATAAAGTTGCACGGCCAGCCTGCGCGAACAGAGATCCCGATATTCGAACCCGAGATCAATGCGCGCGCGAACATGTCGTTTGCCGGGCGGTACCGTTCGCCGGAGGACCTTGCGGTCATCTATGCGGGGCTCGATCTGGTCTGGGCAGGTGATTTCATGGAGGCCGGATACAATTCCGACTGGCTGTTGCCGAATCGGCTTTATGAAGGCGGATACTACGCGACCCCTGCCGTGGCCCCGGCCGGCACGGAGACAGGGGATTGGATTGAGCGGCACGCCTGCGGGTTCACGGTTGCCGAACCGCTGGATGAAACGCTTCCCACAATGATTGGCGATGTGATGCGAAATGATGCTGCGTTGGGAGCCTGCCGCAACCGGTTGCTTGCGATGACGAATGAGGTGTTTATCGAGCCTAAGGGGTTTTTCTCGGAGGTATTGGAGCGCGCACTCGCCGGGAGCCGCTCGAAATGAACATGGTCAAGCCCATTCAGGTCAACGAGACAGAGACACTGGGGTTCGCGAACCTCTACCGCACCGGTCGAAAGGCGCCGGTGTGGGAGCAGGCGCTTGTGACGATCTGGTTCTTCGTGACTTACTTGCCGCTCGATGGCGTGACGCCGATCCGCTATTTGCTTGTCCTGTATTTCCTCGGAATTACAGCGATGTATTACCGTGACGTCGTGCCCGTAGTCCTGAAGGCCTGGCCTCTATTCCTGCTGCCCATATTCGGCTTGCTGTCATTCATGTGGTCAGACTACCCGTCCGATGCCATCCGGGCCGGCGTGCTGATGCTTCTGACGCCGCTGACGATCGTTGTCATCGGTGCCCGGTTAAACACAAGGCAGGCGCTTCGCTGTCTGATGTTTGCAGGCATGATCACAACGATCTTTGCCATTCCGACAATCAGCACGTTCAGCCAAGGCGGACCGTACGGTATGGGTGCGAAGAACCTGTTCGCAATCCAAATGCTGTTCGCCATGCTTCTCTGCCTGGCGACGGCACTCAACCAAAAAGAGTTCCTGTGGGTTCGGCTCTTGGCATTCCCCTTTGTGCCAGTCTGCTTCGTGTTTCAGTATCTGGCGCATTCAGCCACGTCCCTGGTGTTTGCTATTGTCGGCATCGTTGGTTTGTTCGGGGTGCGGTATTTCTGGATGAACCTCGGTCAGATTCGGCACTTGCGCACGTCGCTGCTTATGGCGTCCGTAGGCATCGCCCTGACAGTTGCCGTCGTGTTGCTCAGCATGCCCGAGAACACGATGATGAGTGATTTCCTGGGATTATTGGGCAAGGACGGGACCTTCTCCGGCCGCTCGGCGATCTGGCGGCAGGCTGAACTCCTGAGTCATGAACACCCCATAGCTGGCGTTGGCCTTGAGGGGTTTTGGCAATATGACGTCGGTGCCGCGCAAACAATCAATGAGAACGATTTCAAGCCGTTCGGGACCAAGCTAACCTTCCACAATTCTTTTTGGGAAGTCCGGGTACACCTTGGTTATGTGGGCTATGCCATGTTCCTGTTGATACTTGGTTGGTGTTCGTACCGGACTGTTTTGGCCTGGTTCAGGGCGCCCACGATGGATAGTTCAGCGCTCCTCATCACGACCGTGATCATTTTCACTTCCACGTTCACTGAATCCTACCTTTGGGGCACGTTCAACACATTGGTAAACCTTTTCTACTTCGGCGCCATAACGACCCTCGGCGCAGGCGAACGAAAGTTCGAGGGAAGAGTGCCGGTCACCGTTCGAGAGTCGACCTGAACGCCGGCAGTGAGCGCTGATCTGGCCTGCGCCAATCGCACTTCGGATTTCCCCTTGCAGTTCCAATATTCATGCGCGGGGAACCAGGCGCAGCTCAACCGCTTTAAGGACGCAATGCTGCCCGATTTCCGTATCATGATCTGAGTGAGCCGGCGCTGAACACGTGAACGCATTTTAAGCAGTCGTTAAAGTTGGTTGTTCAAAAGATATGATGATGACGCCAAACCCAGCCATTCCGTCCCGCAGGACTGCTGTCGATTATTCGCTCGACGCGCAGATCCGAAATGATTCGGGGCGCTATGCGAATTCACCAAACGGCAAGTGGCCTGTTTGGGCGCGGCTGCTGGTAATCGTCGGGCTAAGCGCACTTCTGTGGGCCGGCATCATCTCAGGGATGATGGCTCTGTTCGGCTAATATTGTCGGGTAACACGGTATCCGACCAAGCTTACGATGCTCAGCGTTTTTCGCTGTTGGAGCATTGCGGCGTGTGGTCGCCCAGTGCGCGGAAACTGACGCAATAGTAAGTCGCACGGGTGCCGTCTTCGAATTCCGGAGATCCGTGCCAAGCATATTGGTCATGCGATCCGGTCCAGATATTCATAATGATGCGACCGGGATTCTGCGGGATCGGCCTCTCGGCGGATGTTACCGTTTTTTTTGCCACCCCATCGACAAACCAGGTGATTGCGTCGGGCTGCCAGTCAAAGGCATAGAGATGGGCTTCCTCAGCCGCGTCGAAGGGGAGATCGATATAGATTGATCCATTGGTTTTTCCGTCGGCAAAGACATTGGCATGAATTTGGCGCGTATTTTTGCCAAGAAATTCAATGTCGATTTCGTCGTGCGGGTCGCCGAATGTTGCATCCGTGTGGGTAAAGAACGACGATACGACGCCAGAACCTGGCGCAGCCTGCATTACGACTTCGTAGCGTCCAAAGCCATAATATCCGCGCTTCTGAACCTCCGCACCAGAATAGGGCTGATGATCAACGGGTTTGCGATTAATCTCGAGTGAAATACTTGGATTTTCGAAATGAACGTTCTCCGCTACCCAGCCGGCCCGATAGAACTGTGACAGGAAGGTGAAGTCGGAGATGTACCAATCTGACTCTTCAAAACCGTCACTAAACGAAAGGTTGAAGGATTTCCCGTCTCCGCGATCAGGAACGATTGTATATTTCGGATGGGGCCAGATGTAGGCCGCGATTCCGACGATGATCAGGATCGCGAGTGCGATCAAAATTGCAATTACGTACCGGGCGCGAGTCACAGCCTACCATATCCTGAATATGAGGTTGCGGCCTAGTCCAAGTCCGGACGTATCAGCGCGCACCCTTGGAGTTGAGAACAGCAGGTATGGTCATCATGACGATCTTGACGTCACCCCAGAACGACCGGCTGCGTGCGTATTCGACGTCGGCAGCAACACGTTGCGGGTAGGACGTGTCACTGCGACCGCTTACCTGCCAGAGACCGGTAATGCCAGGACGCACGGCGCAGTAGTGACGGTAGCTATCGCCATATTTGGCGATTTCATTCTCAACGATGGGGCGTGGGCCCACGAGCGACATGTCGCCACGCAGTACATTGTATAGTTGGGGCAATTCATCGATTGACGTCTTGCGAATAAAATTGCCGATCGGTGTGATGCGAGGATCGTTGGTCAGCTTTTGGGTTTCGTCCCATTCCTTCCGGGCGACAGGATCGTGTGCCAGGAGTTCGTCAAGTTGTTCCTTCGCATTTGGCACCATCGAGCGGAGTTTGAAGCAGTTGAATGTTTCGCCATCCAAACCATAGCGCCTCTGGGAATAGAAAGCGCGTCCACCGTCTTGCAGGCGAATGATGATCGCAACCACGAGGATCAGGGGGGCGACAAAAAGCAGGGCTGTACCCGCGACGACAATGTCGAACAGGCGTTTGAACTGAGTGTGGTCGCGATCAAGCGCCTGGCTCAGGCGAGCCGCTGCATAGGCGGTGGCTTCTGCCTGCCGTGACGAGTTACTCAATCTCAAGCCCATTCTGGTCCCCTGCATTCTAACTGCGGTACTGCTAACCAAGCCGCGTCCACTCGACCCCATTGCAATATTCCTGCCGCATCTGGGATTGACGCATATTGCGTTCTATCAATCCTCTGCAATCCTTATACCGCGATTTTCGCAAATAATTAACTCTTGGGGTCGCATTTTCCCCTGCCGCGCGAAGTATTGCCTAAATATTCATTCATATTCGGCTCATCTCTGAATTTCGTGTATCGATACGAGACAGACCACCCAAAAAGCAGGCGCAAATTAGACACGCCCGCGAGGTTCTGTATCGAACGTCGCGGGCGCAAAGCAATTTGGATCAAATGAATCGATTCGCGAGGGACCTAAAAGATTCGTTCGCCAATTCGGAGCGTGTCGCCAGGCTTTACGACCGTGTTGGTATCGAGCTCGAACGGTATCTCCTGATTTCCATCCGCGCTCTTGATAAAGACCACTTTCTTATTGGCGCGATATGTAAACCCTCCTGCTGCGGCTACAGCATTCAACACAGTCAGTCCGGAGTTGAAGGGATATTCTCCAGGGCGACCAACCTCGCCAAGAATGTAAAATGGTCGGTAGTTGATCACTTCGGCGCTCACACGGGGCTCGAGAAGAAATCCGTTGGATAGATTGGTTGCGATCGTCGTCTCAAGGTCTTGGGTGCTGAGTCCGACAGCTGTCACTTGTCCGATCAAGGGGAGCGATATCGCGCCTGTTCCATCGACCACGAATTCGCCAGAGAGTTCAGGCTGACCGAACACGTTTATGCGTAACTTGTCGCCTGTGCCCAAAGTATAAGCAATATTCGACTGGGTTTGGGCCGGCGTTGACGGATCTGCAACCTGACGCGTCACCGGTCCGGCCGATTGGCAGGCCGAAGCGAACATGAACATGGCGAGCGTCACCATGAGAATGAATGAGCGAAATAGCGACATAATAAATCTCCAAGTGATGGCGACGAAACGCGGCCAAACTGTTTCAGTCTGACACACTCACGTGGTCAGGAAGGTAATTTGCTCGCCGAAGAATCGAGCTGCAGACAGCTTGCCGCTGAGGAAGGCGCCAGTGTCGAGGCCAATGCGGCGATTGTCGTGGAAAACGTCTTCGGCTGGAGTGTGTCCATGGACTATCAAATGCGAAAATTGCCTCGTGTCGTCAAGGAACTCATCTCGGATCCAGAGCATGTCTCGCGTGCTTTGCTCGGCGATGGATGTGTCGGGCCTCAGCCCCGCGTGGACGAACAAGTAGTCGCCGGCGGAATGGTAAGGCTTCAGCGAACGATAAAAATCAAGGTGCTCTTGCGGCAGACGCTCGCGGAAAGCGCCCCACAGCTTGGTCCATGCTGATCGGGCTGCTGCCATGGCTTCGTGCGACCCCAGGCTGCCACGCGTGTTTGGTGGCTGGAAGCCATATGAATAGAGCGTTTCACCGCCGCCATAGCGTACCCATTGGCTGCCGAATGACTCGTCTTCAAGGAATTTCAAGAGTGCCTCTTCGTGGTTGCCCATCAGGAACACGGTCTCGAATTTGTCCAGACGGTCGCTCAGGAAGAACTCGATCACGGCGCGCGACTGCAGGCCGCGGTCGATATAATCACCGAGAAACACAATCGTGACACGCGTGTCCGGGGGCAGGCCCGTTGCATCGTTTTCAATTTTGACGATCAGGCGCTCAAGTAAATCGTGTCGTCCGTGAATGTCGCCGATCGCATAGATGCACTCGCCATCAGGGGCGGCTGTGACTCTGGTGACGTCGCTTCGTACAGGCGTGGCAACAACGGGTGCGTGATCATTCGACTGCCCGACTCGGGCGCGAATGCGCGCGCGCAAAGACGTTGCTGAACGCGTCAGGCGCCCGAACTGATCGAGGAACGACCTTTGCAAGAGTTGTGGCAATCTGGACATGGCGGCTTTCTGAATAGTCCCTCTCTATAGCGTTTTGCAGCAAAAACCAATTTCTTGCGTCGCGAAATTACCGAGGCCCAGCAAGGGATTGCATGATGAATCCAGCGGCCCAACTCATGTGCATCGTACCGGAAGCCAGACCCGCCAGGAGGCCGCAGGCAGACATCTTTACCAGGCCAATGAAGACAGACGCTGCGGCGAGTATCGTGAGGTAACCGGCGGGCAGGAGAATGGCGGGCGGGTAGAAGGGGGCGGCGAGCAGGCCAATGAGACAGCCCAGCAAGGCGAGTATGGGAAGCATCTGACGGACCTTCGGTCTCTGACGGTGCTTGAGTACGGTTCGCGCCCGGCCCTTACCGTAATTATAATACTGTCGTGCGAGCGCTGCAACAGAACCGCGTGGGATGTAGATTTTGCGGATCGTGGCATCGAGGAAGATGCGGCCCCCAGCCTGGGTGACGCGCTCGTCATATTCGGCGTCTTCATTATGGGAGAATGTTTCATCGTATCCGCCGATAGAACGGAAGACCGACAGGTCGAATCCTGCGTGATGGCCATGGTCGACATAGCCCGAACGCGTTCCGCCGCGGTGGGCTGACCCACCCGAGCCGAGTGGCGTGTCGACGATCCAGGCATTTGCTTTTTCGAAGCAGGTCTCGCCGCGGGCGTCCATCGGGATCACAATCGATGCGGCTTGCGTCCTCATAAGGGCAGAGGCGACGGACTGAATGAAACCCGCCGGGAAAACGGAATGGGCATCGCATCGCACGAGGAATGTCGCGCTTTCACCTGCGCATTCTGCAACGGCGAGGTTGATCGCCGCAGACTGGAGTTTTTTACTGTTGTGCATGAGGTGAAGATTGGGGAACTCCGGCATCAGCGATTCAACGATTTCAAGCGTGCCATCGGTGCTGCCGCCGTCAACAACGACAAGGGGAACGCGTCGTAACCATTCATCGCCCGCCATGAGCGAGCGAATGCAGGACTCTATGTGCCGGGATTCGTTCAACGCAGGGATAACCGCAAGTACCCGGGTGGGGTCGAGCGCTTCGACCGTCTTTTCTATGGTTTGGGCGTTGGTGACCACTGTATTTCCTGCGTATTTGGTTACTAACAGTCTGTAACAGCAAGTCCCATTCCATTTTGCACCAGCCAGGCGAAATTGGCTGCATCAATGGGGCCGGGGGCTGCCCTGTGTCTGTGCTTTCCTGACGATTGGAAAGGTGCGCCCGTCTGCGTGCTCCTTTTTTGCGCCCTCTCCCCTAGGTCAAGCTTGCCCAGAACTGGGAAGCCCATAATGTGGCGAGAACAATTTGAATAAAAGGGAGAGAATGAATGATCGGTGTCGTGGCGAAGCTCAAGATCCAGGATGGCAAGCAGGCTGATTTCGAACAGGTTGGAAAAGACCTTATGGCCAAGGTGAAGGCCAATGAACCAGGTTGCCTGACCTACCAGCTCTACAAGGAAAAGGGCTCGGACACCGATTACATCTTCATGGAACAGTATGCGACGTCTGACGATCTGAAGGCGCATGGCCAGACCGACTACTTCAAGGCAGCCGGACCGAAGCTTGGTGCCTGCCTCGCAGGCGCCCCACAGGTGCAGTATTTCGATATCGTCGAATAGACGGGCGCCGAACGATGGATCTGTCATTCACGGCTGAAGACGCCGCGTTCCAGCAAGAGGTGCGTGCGTGGATTGCAGGCGCCTATTCGTCCGACCTTCGTGCCAAGATGGCCATGTCTAAAAATGGCTATCTCGACAAGGAAGGCCAGGTCGCCTGGCAGCGAAAGCTGAACGAAAAGGGGTGGGCTGCGGCCAACTGGCCTGAAGAGCATGGCGGCCCCGGCCTGAGCCCGTCCGAGCGCTATATCCTGAACATGGAGCTATCAGCTGCTGGCACGCCCACCGTCAGCCCGATGGGCTTCTCGATGGTCGCGCCGGTTATCATGGCGTTTGGCTCCGAAGCGCAGAAAGAGAAACACCTGCCGCCCATTCTCGCGTCCGACGTCTGGTGGTGCCAGGGCTATTCGGAACCTGGTTCGGGGTCCGATCTCGCATCGCTCCAGATGAGTGCTGTGCGCGATGGTGATGACTATGTTCTGAATGGTTCGAAGATCTGGACGACACACGCGCAGTGGGCCGACTGGATATTCTGCCTCGTGCGCACGAAAAAGGGCGTAAAAGCTCAGGAAGGTATCAGCTTTATCATCTTCCCGATGACACTGCCCGGCATTTCCGTCTCCGCACTGCCGACGCTCGACATGCCTGTCGAGGGACAGCAGGAAGTCAATCAGGTGTTCTTTGAAGACGTTCGCGTGCCCGTTGAGGGTTCGCTGGTTGGCAAGGAGAATGAAGGCTGGACCTATGCGAAATACCTGCTCCAGTTCGAACGTGGCAATTCCTATGCGCCAGGGCTTCGCAACATGCTGAAAAAGGCAAAGAAGATTGCCAGCGCGGAACAGACTGACGGTGACGCGCTGATCCGGGACGCGGACTTCGCCCGCAAGGTTGCCGCGCTGGAAATGAAGATCGACAGCCTGGATGCCACCGAGCAGCGGATTTTTTCATCACTGTCTGCCGGGCAAGCCGTCGGTCCCGAAAGCTCGATGCTCAAATGCCAGGGCTCGGAGACCCAGCAGGAAATCACGGAACTGCTCGTTGAAGCGGTTGGCGCCTACGGAGCACCGTTCATTCAGGACAGCCTCGCCATCGCGAGGCAGGGGGCGAATGCCGATTTGCCAATGCCCGGCTATGCGGTCCCGGTCACGCCGAGCTATTTCAACTATCGCAAGACGTCGATCTATGCCGGCTCGAACGAGATCCAGCGCAACATCATGGCGAAGATGGTGCTTGGCCTGTAACGGAACATACCCAGAGAGGGTAACGCATGGCGACTGGATCTCAGGGCAAGCCCAGCATTTTGACGCGGCTTGCGTTTGGCGTTGGTGGCATCGCCGATGGCGTCAAGAATAATGGCTTCGACTATTTCCTGCTATTCTTCTACAGTCAGGTCTTGGGCGTGCCAGCGGCACATGTCGCGACTGCGCTCTTCATTGCCCTGATCGTTGACGCCGTCTCCGACCCCGTCGTTGGTTATTGGTCCGATAATTTCCGGTCGCGGCTGGGGCGTCGGCACCCGTTCATGTACGCTGCGATGTTGCCAGTTGCGATTGCCTATTATTTTGCATGGAATCCGCCGGCGGGGCTAACAGGAAGCGAGCTGTTTCCGTGGCTCGTCGCGCTCACGATCTCCGTGCGGCTTCTATTCACGATCTACGAAGTGCCGCAAAACGCTTTGGCGGCAGAACTGACCAGCGACTACGATGCTCGTACATCGCTGATGTCCTATCGTTATTTTTTTGCATGGGTGGGGGGGCTTTCCATCCAGATCGCTCTGCTCGCCCTTCTGTTGCGTCCGACCGAAGCCGACCCGTCAGGATTCTTCAATATACAAGGCTGGCACACGTATGGTCTGTGGGCGTCCGTGGTGATCTTCCTTGCCGTACTTGCGACGACGGCGGGAACGCATAGCCATATATCGCACCTGAAATTGCCGCCACCTCAGCGCAAGCTGACGATCCGCAAAATATTCAGCGAAATCCTCGAAACAGTTTCCAATCCTTCGTTCAGAGCCTTGTTCCTGGCAACGCTGTTCGGCTTGCTGGCGTCAGGTATTTCAGCGTCGCTAAATCAGTACATCAACGGATTGTTCTGGGGCTTCACGACAGACCAGACGGCCCTTCTGACGGTGGCCGTCTACATCTCGGCTGTGATCGCCCTGATCGTTGCGCCGATCATTGGCAAGACTCTTGGCAAGAAACGTGGCGCGATCATCATCGGCGTGCTTGCCTTTACGATCGCGCCTGCACCGGTTCTGGCGCGCGTATTGGGTCTGATGCCACCGAACGGAACGGACCTATTGTTCAATATTATTATCTCCATCACGATTTTCGATCTCGCGCTGATCATCGCGACCCAGATGCTGATGGGGTCCATGATTGCCGATATCGTAGAGGACAGCGAACTTGCGACGGGACGCCGATCCGAGGGTATTTTCTTTGCCGGCATCAGTTTCATTCGGAAGCTCGCGCAGGGATCGGGAGTCATGCTCGCGGCGATCGTTCTCTCCGTTGCAGCGATCACGCCGGGAATGCGACCGGGCATGGTGCCTGATTCGCAGCTCCAGTTGCTCGGTATCGGTTATGCGGCGTCGGTGCTGACGATTTGGATGCTCATGATCCTTTGCGTGTCATTCTACAAGATCAGCCGCGAGGGACATGAGGCCAATTTACGGGCGCTGGCGGAGCGTGCGAGCCAGAATGCCAGCGATTCAGTTTCTGACTGAATTGTCATAAACAGACGAATTGCCACCTGCGCGATGCCGCAATAGAGCCTTAGTCATGATGCACACGATACCCATGACAAAACATATCTCGAAGCTGCTGGCGGTCGTTGGTCTGATGGTGTTGGCGCTCTTGATCGTGGCTGTTTTGCCGCTGTTTGCAGACGCTCAAGGCGTGCCGCAGAACCGCAGCGAGATGGAGCTCTCTTTCGCGCCGCTCGTTAAGCAGACCTCGCCTTCAGTCGTGAACGTTTACACGCAGAAACGCGTCACATCGCGGGTCTCTCCGATGGAGCAGTTTTTTTCGGGCGGCGTTGCACCGCGGGAGCGTGTGCAGAATTCCTTGGGCTCTGGCGTCATCGTGGGAGCCGATGGTGTGATCGTCACCAACAATCACGTTGTTGAAGGGGCCGAGTCGTTTCGGGTCGTGCTCAGCGACCGCAGGGAGTTTCCAGCAGAACTCGTGCTGGCTGACGAGCGTACAGATCTGGCTGTACTGAAAATCGACACGGAAGGTGCACAGCTTCCGACACTGCCCTACGCTGATACGCGTGCGTCAGAAGTGGGTGATCTTGTCCTCGCCATCGGTAATCCGTTCGGTATCGGTCAGACCGTCACCAGTGGCATCCTGTCGGCGACTGCGCGGACAGACGTGGGAATCTCGGACTATGCATTCTTCCTTCAGACCGATGCGGCCGTGAACCCTGGCAATTCGGGCGGCGCGCTTATCAACACCAAGGGTGAACTGGTTGGCGTGAATACCGCGATCTTTTCCCGATCGGGTGGCTCGAACGGCATCGGCTTTGCCATTCCAGCCGAGATGGTCAAGCGCGTCGTGAATGCGGCGATCAACGAGGGCACGTTCGTGCGCCCGTGGCTTGGCCTGGCGGGGCAAGCCGTCAGCTACGACATCGCCAAGGCGCAGGGACTTTCCCGTCCAATCGGCGTGATGGTAACGGAAGTCTACGAAGATGGACCAGCCGATCGTGCGGGCCTGCGGCGGGGAGACCTGATTACCGACATCGATGGGCGCGAAGTGTTCGACGAGAAGGGACTCAAGTTTTTAGCTGCGATCAAGAGCCCCGGCGAGACGAGTGAGTTGGCCCTGCTCAGAGGTGGGAAATCTCTAACAAGGACAGTGAAACTGGCGCCGCCGCCCGGAGCGACCGAGGCCGACGTCGTCCTGCTTGACGGTGTGACTGTGTTTTCGGGCGCGCGTGTGGTGGAATTATCGCCGCGGCTTGCCGAAGAGAACGGCCTTGATCCCTTCCAGAAAGGGTCCGGCATCTATGTCCACTCCGTGCTGCGCCGGTCCGTTGCGCGCAATTACTTCCGGCCGGGCGATATTATCCGGTCGGTGAATGGAGTGTCGACGAAGTCAGTAATGGACCTGAAGGCAGCATTGAAACCGGCAACCCGCAGTTGGAACATCGAACTCGAGCGCAATGGGCGCCTCATCAAGGGCACGGTTACGCTTTAGTCCGCCCTATCTCGCGTGAACGATAACCGGGACATTCTCGAATCCGAGCACGAAGTTGGAGAGCACGCGCGTTGGTTCTCCGACGACTTCAATGTGTTCGAACCGGGCGAGAATTTCTTCCCACAGGATACGAAGCTGCATTTCCGCGACACGGTTCCCCATGCAGCGGTGAATGCCGAACCCGAATGACAGGTGCCGACGGGCATTCTCGCGGTCAATGAGGAACTGATCGGGATCCCTGATCACCGTCTCGTCACGATTGCCCGACGCATACCACATCACGACCTTGTCGCCCTTGTGCATTTGCTTGCCGCGAAATTCGAAGTCCTGCTTTACGGTTCGGCGCATGTGTCCGAGCGGCGTTTGCCAGCGGATAATTTCTGACACCATGTTGGGTACTAGTTCGGGGTTGGCCTTCAAATTTGCGAATTGTTCAGGAAATTCGTTCAGCGCAACGACGCCGCCAGAAATGGAATTCCGGGTCGTGTCATTTCCACCCACGATGAGCAGCATCAGGTTGCCGAGAAGCTCCATGGGGTTGTTGATCATGTCCTTCGTCTCGGGGTCATGGGCAAACAGGGAGATGAAGTCGAACTTGCGCGGCTGGGCAGCGCGTTCCTTCCAGAGCTCACTGAAGTAGGCGAGGCATTTGTGAAGTTCGGCTTCACGGTGCTTCATGTCCACTTCAATGCCGACAGTTTCCGACGTCGTCGTCACATCAGACCAATAGGGCAGGAGGTGGCGATCCTCGAACGGGAAGTCGAACAGTGTTGCAAGCATCTGCGTCGTCAGTTCCTTGGAAACATGCTCGACCCAATCGATTTTTTCGCCGACCGGGAGTGCGTCGAGAATGTTGCACACGCGTTGGCGAATCAGCGCTTCAATATCGCTCAATTGAGTGGGCGCGACAGCCGGCTGGACGGCTTTGCGCTGCACGTCATGAACAGGTGGATCGCTCGCGATGAACATGGGTGTGTCGAAGTCGGCCGGCGCATCGCCGATTACAATGTCGCGTTTCGATGAGAAGACGTGGTGATTGGAATCGACCGCCATGATGTCTTCATACCTTGTGATCGACCAAAACGGTCCGAACTGGCTTTCTTGGCAAAAATGGACCGGGTCTTCCTGACGCAACCGACGAAAATACTCACCATGCTTGTTGTGCAGAAACAGTTCCGCGCGGGAGACGTCGAGCGTGTCCAGGGGCAAGTCCCACGGATTGGGGATTTCAGGTCCCACGGTTTGGATCGTGTCAGCCAAGATTTTCCTCCCACATTGTTCTTATTCTTGTTGCATGCACGCTACGCCCGAATTTGCGGACCGGAAAGGTGTCAGGCCGAACCGATTGTTGTGCGGTGCAGCAGGCGATCGAAGCCCTTGTAACCGCCTGTGGCCATGTGCAGGAGGCTGCGATTGTCCCACATCAGCAACATCCTTGGCTGCCACTTGTGGCGATATTGGAATTGGGGCTGCGTCTGCCAGCGAAAAATCTCGGTGAGCAAGTCCCACGATTCCGCCTGCTCCATGCCTTCAATTCCGACGATGTAACCAGCGCATCCGAATAGCGCCTCGCGTCCCGTTTCTGGATGCCTGGAAATGATGGGGTGGAGTTGTGTTGCTTCGGCCGCGTCCGAGGGGCGAATGTCCATTGATCGTCCGGCAGCACGATCGTCGGCGCCGTAAAATCCTGTTGGTGCATATGCGTTACGGGCAGAGTGGATTGCTTGCTTGCCTTCGATGCGTTGGCGCAAAGCATCCGGCATTTGTTCGAGAGCAAGGTGCTGGTTCACGAAAAGCGTGTCGCCACCTTCAGGTGGGATCGTGATGCCATACAGGCATGTCCCTGCCGGCGGGACTTCTTGAAAACTCCAGTCCGTGTGCCAGCTTTCGGCAAAGATCGGCGCGGTTTCGTCTGCGGCCCGCTTCACGGCTATGATGTGCTTGCGACCAGGAATGGGGGCGATGAAAGGATCATCGCCAAATGGTCCAAACAGCAGCGTAAATCTTTCGAGGTCATCGTCGCTGATTGCCTGATCCGGAAATGCCAGAACGTGGTGTTGCAACCAGGCGTCTCGAATTTCGGCCACAACGTTTGATGAAACGGGCATCGACAGATTCAGGCCCGTAACCGACGCTCCGAAGGGTTGCCCTGACGGGCTGATCTCAATCGGCATGTTTTTTTCCTCCTGGATCACCTTATCACGATGCCCGTTCCCGCATAGGAGTGCTGTATGTCCGACTTGTTTGCTGCCTCAGGCCTCTCCGATTCTGCGCCGCGTCCACTGGCTGACCGATTGCGTCCGGCCCGGTTAGCGGATGTCGTCGGCCAGGATCACCTGATTGGTTCTGGTGCGCCCCTGAGCCGGATGCTCGAAGCTGGCCGACTTTCGTCGATTATTCTTTGGGGGCCACCGGGTGTCGGAAAAACGACTATTGCCCGTCTCTTGGCAGCAGAAACGGACCTTGAGTTCGAAGCGATAAGCGCAATCTTTTCGGGAGTAAAAGACCTGCGAGCTGTGTTCGACAAAGCTGAAGCTCGGCGCAATGTGGGAAAGGGAACTCTGTTATTCGTTGATGAGGTCCACCGGTTCAACCGGGCTCAGCAGGACGGGTTCCTGCCATATGTCGAGAGCGGCGCCGTCACGCTCGTGGGGGCGACGACAGAAAACCCAAGTTTCGAAATCAACGGAGCCCTATTGTCGCGATGCGCTGTGCTTACGCTGAAGCGGCTCGAGCCCGTCGATATGGAAACACTGCTGGCGCGCGCGGAAGCGCTGGAGGGGCGCCAGCTACCGATTGAGGATCGCGCTCGCAAGGCGCTGATCGATATGGCGGATGGCGATGGTCGTTACTTGCTGAATCTCGCTGAACAGGCCTTCTTGATGGCGGAAGCGCCGTGCCTGTTGTCGCTTGGGGAGTTGAGCGCAGCTGTTCAGAAGCGAGCGCCCGCCTATGACAAGGACCGTGAGGAACACTACAATCTCATTTCCGCCTTGCACAAGTCGATCAGGGGCTCCGATCCCGATGCTGCGCTTTACTGGTTCGCCCGAATGCTTGAAGGAGGCGAAGATCCCTTGTTTCTTGCGCGGAGGTTGGTCCGCATGGCGAGCGAGGATATTGGACTTGCCGACCCGACGGCGCTGTTGATTTGCGGCGAGGCTGCGCGAACGTACGAGAGGTTGGGAAGTCCCGAAGGCGAACTCGCCCTCGCCCACGCCGTGATTCATCTGGCGACTGCCCCCAAGTCAAATGCTGCCTATGTCGCCTACAAGGCCGCGCGACGCGCAGCTGTCGAAACCGGGAGCCTGAAGCCCCCGAATCACATTCTGAACGCGCCCACGGCGATGATGAAAGAACAGGGATACGGCTCCGGATACGAGTATGACCACGATGCCGTAGGCGGCGTGTCCGGACAAAATTATTTTCCCGACGGAATGGAAGCCGAGTTATATTACCGGCCGAAAGGGCAGGGTCGCGAGCGACCTATTGCTGAACGGCTCAGGGAGATCGCCGAGATCCGCTCTCGCAAAAAGGACCAGGCGTGACCCGCAACAAGCCATTGCCAGCCATTTCGCCAGAGGATGGCGCATTCATCAGGTCACTGATCGTACATCAGGATGATGATATCATCGCATTCAACAAGCCCTCGGGCTTGCCCGTGCAGGACGGTCGGGGAATTGATCGTTCGCTGGATTCGCTGTTGGCGGCCTTCGCGCGCTCCAATGGCAAGCGCCCGAGGCTGGTGCATCGGCTCGACGCGGGCACATCTGGACTCATTATTGTGGCAAAGACGCAGCCAGCGGCGGCATTCCTGTCAGAGGAGTTTGCCGAACGACGGACGAAGAAGACCTATATCGCGGTCGTCGGTGGCGCCCTTCCCAAGGACAAAGCGGGGGCAATCGATGCGTCGCTCGTGAAGGTCCAGGAGGCGGGACGGGCGCGCATGATTGTGGCGCGTCCTGATCGCAAAGGTGCCCTTCGGGCGAGAACGGACTGGGAGATACTGGAAGTCAGCGGCCCTTGCGCTGTTGTGCGGCTCACTCCGGAAACCGGGCGCATGCATCAGATACGCATTCACTTGGCGCATCTCGGATGTCCAATTCTGGGTGACCCCATTTATGGAACCGGCAAGCAAGGTACGCCGCGTCTGATGCTGCACGCGCTTTCGCTAGAGATCAGGCGCCCTGCGGGTGATGTTCTGACAATGCGCGCTGCCTTGCCGTCAGATTTTGAGGATGTCGCGCACAATCTCGGATTCAAGACGTATTCGGGATTGTTGTAGTCGAAGCGCCAATCTATGGGCGGGCGGATTCTCCCCTGCACATCAGCAGCCGGAATTGCTCCGAGAATACCGCAAGCATGCTGGCGACGACGCGAAATCAGGTGCCGCATTTTATCGGGCATCCGACATAGATTGGCTGACTGGAAAAGCACCTGAGGTCTAAAACCTCGAAGGCCCGCCAGTATGCCGGCGGGCCTTCAGAAAATATTCTTTTGCGGATCAGCGTTCGCGCAGGCGCGGGCCGACGGCCAGCATCTGGCCCGAATTGACGGAGTCGGCGGTGGCCAGGTCGTCGATCAGGATTTGCACGCGGTCGTCATTTGCCACCGAACCGAGCATATAGGCTACGCGGGCGGTCTCTTCCGAAACGCCGAGCATACTTTCCAGAGCTTCAAAGCCAGTCTTTCTGCGAGGGTAGTATGTGAGGCGGGGCGTGATATCTGCGTCGATGCCGCCCAGTTCCTTCGCCTTCTCGATCGCGTCCATGAACCCGCCGATCTCGTCGACGAGCCCCTTGTCAATCGCGTCTTCGCCGCTCCAGACGCGGCCTCGAGCAACGGCATGGACTTCATCATAGGTCATGCCGCGACCGTCACCAACGATGCCGAGGAAGCGGTCGTAGCCACGTTTTAACCAGGCCTTGACTTCGGCTTCCTGTCCTTGCGTGAATTTTCCGGCGCCGTAGGCGTCAGCAAAATCACCGCCCACGCTCACCGTGTCGAAGGTAATGCCGACCTTGTTGAAGGCGCCTTCCAGGGCAAATTTGCCGCCAAAGATTCCGATCGACCCTGTAATGGTGGACCGGTCCGCCATGATATAGTCGGCTCCGGCCGACACGTAATAGCCGCCTGACGCAGCGACGGACCCCATCGACACGACGACCGGCTTGCCTTTTTCCTGAACGCGTTTGATGGCGTGCCAGATCTGATCGGAAGCCGTGGGAGAACCGCCGGGGCTGTCGACGCGGAAGACGATCGCTTTTACTTTTTCATTGTCACCTGAATCGAGAATGGCGCGGGCGATGGCATCGGAAGCAAATCCGGGTGGACGTGAAAATGGCGATCCACTTTCAGACCCGCCTGTCACGATGGCGCCTTCACCTCCGACGACCGCGATAAGCGGGGCCTTCAAACTGATTGAAGGTGGGATGTAGGATACAAGTTCGATGACGTCGGAGTCTTTGCCAGCGCGTTCTTTGGCAGCGTCCTCCGCCTCTTCGGGCCAGCCGAGCTTGTCCATGATCTTGAGGTCGATAACTTCCTGTGCTGTTTTCGGGCCACTTTCGAGTGCAGACCTCACCGCGTCGACAGAAAGCCCGCGGTCCTCCGCGATATCGGCAAGCGAAACATTCCAGATTGATTCGGCCAGAGCCGTCATCGCCTCGCGATGTGGCTCGGTATAGGCCTCTTCATTATAGGAATTCGGTGCGTTCTTGTATTCGTAGAACGGATAGATTTCAGATTTCACGTCAATCTTGTCGAACAAGCCTTTGAGGAATTCCGTTTCGAACGTCACGCCGGTTGCGAATAGGTCTGTTCCGGGCTGAATCCATATTTCGTCAGCGGCAGTCAGCGAGCGGAGGGCAGACGGTCCGCTCATCCCGTAAGTGCCTTGCGTGTGCGCGATGATGAATTTTCCGGAGTCGCGAAAACTGTGAAACGCCTTACGCAATTCTTCTGCACGCGCGCTGCCTACGCCGATCATTGCGCCTCGCACATATACGCCTTTGACCGAATCATCGGTCTCTGCTGCCTTCAATTTGGTCAGCAGGTCGATAAAACCGGGCGTTTGCGAAAATGCCGCCAATCCTCCTACCGGGCTCTGGTCGGAGAATTCCATGTTCAGATCGAGGCTGAGTACAATTTTGTCCGGAGTAGGGGGGGCGGAACTGGTCGCCCCTGCAATGAGTATGAAAACGAACGCGACCATAAGCAGGATAAAGACGAGCATCGCGGTGAACGCGCCTGCCATGGATAGAAAAAAGGTTTTCATGGGTACGCAAACTCCGTGCGATGCGATCGGGGGTATCGAAATTGAACTTTGCCGATTATCGATAAAAATGTAAAGGGCCGGGAACATGCGACATAGAAATTGGCGGCTTGTCACATCTTAGATGTCCCGTTGCGACTGAAACAATGTGATCGGGTGTTGCCAGAGTCAGTAAGAGTGGCTATCTCGCCTGCTTCGCATTGGGGTGTCGCCAAGCGGTAAGGCACCGGTTTTTGGTACCGGCATTCCCAGGTTCGAATCCTGGCACCCCAGCCACCATTTTTTGGTGCACGCGATAGAACAATCGACATGGTTACTGTATTGCACGTGTTGCGTTCAAATGCGGCGTGGATATTTTCTAAACGAATCGTAAAGCCTTGTTGATCCCACCGTTCAGGGTTGTTAGCGTCGGATTTCGCAAATAAGGGCGTTGCGGACTTGTTGCCAGAATGGCAAGGGTCAAAACGAGAGAGCGAGCAGCGCTCCAAAATGGGTAGGTGTCGGGCGACTTTGCCTTGCGACTTCCAAATAACTCGGCCGGTGTGTTTTTGGCCAGGCATTGAAACCGGGACATCTTCGCTAGCAGGATGCCTGATTGTCGAATTTTCCGCGCAACAATGCGCGACCGTTTGGAGAGTGAGAGGCAAACCTCATGAAGAAACTTCTGTCACCAGCACACGGCGTCATCGCCGCTGCGCTGATTGCTGGACTGGCCATCCCGGCCCAGGCTCAGTTGCGCGATGCGCTTAACACGGGCGAGCAGGCCACACGGCGTGCTGAACAAGTCCAAGACCAAATCAACCAGCTTGATGATCAGCGCACCGACATGGTTCGTGAGTATCGCACGCTGCTCCAGCGTCGCGATGCTGCCGAGCTCTACTCGAAGCAACAAGAACTTGTTGTGAAGAGTCAGCGCGAAGAGATTGTGTCTCTGACCGAACAGCTCGGGTCGATTGACGATATCACCGCGCAAACCGTGCCAATGCTGCTTAGCATGGTCGAAGATCTCCAGAACTTCGTCGCGGCCGACCTGCCTTTCAAGCAAACCGAACGCGAAGCTCGTCTCGAAGCGCTTGTCGGCATCATGCAGCAGCCGAACGTGACGGCAGCAGAGCAGTATCGCCTCATCATGGACGCCTATCAGGCCGAGATGGAATATGGCCGGACGATCAGCAGTTGGCAGGAAGAAATCGACATCGACGGTAAGCCGACGACTGTCGACATGTTCCTCTACGGTCGTGTGGCACTCGTCTACCTGACGCCAAATGGCAAGGCTTCTCGTTACAATCGGGCGACCGGCGGGTGGGAAAATCTGAGCGGCAAGTACGCGCCTGATATCGCGAAAGCGATCCGGGTTGCTCAAGGTAAGGCGCAACAGGATGTCCTGTTCGCTCCTGTTCAGAAGTTCTCGGTCGAATAGTCGACGCGATCCAGGGAAATAGAGGTATAAAAGATGTTTAAGTTTAAATCCTCGCTGAAGGCTCTGGGCGCGGCAACGCTGCTCGGTCTCAGCTCAGTAACACTAGCGGCTCCGGCCGATGCACAGGCGACTTTGAAGTCGGTTCTGGATAGTATCCGCAAGGACTCGAATGAAATGTCTGCCGCTGATCAGGCTCGCCTTCGCGAGTTCCAGCAAGACAAGAATGCCCAGGAAGCCAAGATGGCTGAGGCGCGCAATGCGCTTGCAGTTGTCGAGACTCGCGGACGTGCACTCGGCGCTGAATTTGACGCCAATGAAGCAGAGCTTGGTGCTCTTGAAGCTCAAGTATCTGAACAGGCTGGTGACTTCCAGGAACTGCTCGGCCAGTTCCGGACCGCAGCTGGTGAAACGATGCCGGAGATTGCGAATTCCTTCGCGAACTTTGACTATGCCGACCGCGTTGAAGGCATTGCAGAAATTGCCGAAGCCCGCACACTTCCTAACCGGGCTCAGCTAGAGCGTCTGCCAAAAGCGATGCTTCAGGAAATGCTGGCTCAGTCAGAAGTGAAAACCTTCACGGCTGTTGTTGACGGCATCGGCCCGGATGGATCGAACGCCGAAGCTGAACTGATGCGTGTCGGCGTGTTCACGGCTGCGACGACCAACGGAAAGAAGTTCGTTGAAGTTAAGAAGCAGTCGGGTGGCGAAACCTTTCTGCAGGCATTCAGGCAACAACCAGGCGGTGCTTTCAGCTCGTCGATGGGTTCTCTGATTAATGCGGGTCCTGACCAGCTGGTTCGCGCGCCCGTCGATCCGTCGAAAGGTAACTTGTTCGGTATCCTCGGCGATCTGCCAAAATTTAGTGATCGTCTGCAACAGGGTGGCCCGGTTGGCGCTGTGATCGCGGTTCTTGCCGCTGTCGGTATCCTGATCGGCCTGTACAAGGTCTTCACGTTGTTCACCATGGGTGGTGCAATGCGCCGCACAGCGAAGACTCGTCAGGCTGGCACAGGCAATCCTCTGGCGCGCGTGTTTGAAGCTTACGAGACAAATCGTAACGCTGATATCGAAACACTCGAACTCAAGCTCGACGAACAGATACTCCGCGAATCTCCGCGCATTGAGCGATTCAACGACATCATCAAGGTGTTCGCGGCTGTGGCTCCGCTGCTCGGCCTTCTCGGCACCGTTATCGGTATGATCATTACCTTCACCACGATCACGATCTATGGTGCAGGCGATCCGAAACTGATGGCTGGTGGTATTTCGGTCGCTCTGATGACCACCGTGTTTGGCCTCGTGGCCGCCATTCCGCTTCTGCTGATCCACGCTGTCGCGTCTTCGATGGCCCGTGGCAACCAGCAGATTCTCGACGAGCAGGCTGCTGGCCTGGTCGCTGAGAAAGCGGAATCGCTTCATGGGGTGGTGGCGTAAGCCATCACCCTCGTTTCACTCGAGGAGGAGGAACCCGATATGGGTTTTGCAGATCTACAAGCTTTCCTCGATCGTGGCGGTCCCGTGTTGATTGTCATTATGGCAGCAACATTCTTCATGTGGGCATTGATCCTGGAACGACTGTTCTATTTCAGGTTCGCTCACAAGCAGGTGGCCGCAGAAGCGATCGCGGAGTGGCGTTCGCGCTCCGATCGGAAATCAACGTTTGCCCATTGGGTGAAAGACAAACTGGTGTCTGAGGTTCGCGGGAAAGCCGAACAAAATGTCCAGCTGACAAAGGCAATGGTGGCGCTCGCGCCGCTGCTTGGTCTGCTTGGTACGGTTACGGGGATGGTGGCGGTTTTTGACGTCATGGCCATCACCAACGGAGCCGATGCGAAGGCAATGTCTGCTGGCGTGTCGCGCGCAACAATACCAACGATGGCCGGCATGGTCGCTTCTCTCTCTGGGATTTTGTTCACGTCCGGCATGGATCGTCGTGTGAACCGCTCGGTTCAGTGGGTTGAAGACGAGATGGAGATCGGCTGATGCGCGGACGCAAGGTAAGAAATCCTGACGAGGCCAATGTCGACCTCACGCCCATGTTGGACGTGGTTTTCATTTTGCTCATTTTCTTCATCGTAACGGCAACATTTGCCCAGGAGGAAGCACTTGGTCTAGAGCCTCCGCCACCTCCGGCGCCCGAGCAGGACCAGCAAGAGCAGGTGCCAGCCATCCTGATACTCATTGATGCTACCAATCTCATCTCGGTGAATGGTCGGGCCACAGATATCGGGTCTGTGCGGGCGAACATAGAACGGGTTCGAGCGGAAAACCCCGAAAGTGCGGTTGTTATCCAGGCGCACCCCAAGGCGAAGAGTGGCGTCATCGTGCTCATCCGCGATGCAGCGTACAATGCAGGCTATATGGACCGGGTGAACCTTGTCCTTACAGCCGTAGATTAGAGGAGCGACAAACATGGCACGCAGAAAACGCCAATCCGTCGCCGGTGGGGGAGGAGCGGAAGACGATGTTAACCTGACGCCCATGCTGGACGTTGTTTTCATCCTTCTCATCTTCTTCATTGTGACGGCACAATTCATAAAGGAGCCCGGCGTCCCGATCGTTCGTCCGGAAGTTGACAACAAGGCTCAGGTCAAGCCGCTCGCGATTTTGATCGCGATCGACGAAAATAGCGATATCTACATAGACAAGAAAAAGATCGAGCCCGCCGAGATTGGCTTTACGTTCAAGCAATTGCGTGAGGACAATCCGAAAGGCGAAGTCGTTGTTCAGGCCGATGTGGATTCCGAAGCCGAAGTACTGGTCGACGTCATGGAGACGATCAACAAGATCGACGGCTCTACGGTTATCAATATTTCGGCCAAGAGAGAATAGGAGACCAAGATATGTTCAACAGTCCTTTTCTCAGACTGGTAGTGTCGCTCGTGATTGCGGTCCCGATCGTCTATGCCTTGTTCATTCTCATGAGTTCGCTGATCAACGTCACGGAGATCAGAGTCGATAAGACTGAGCAGCGGGTGCTGGCGTCGATTACGCCCCAGCAGCAGGACAGCGAAGTTCGGACACGCCAGCGGTCCAAGCCGAAACGTCTGGACTCAGCTGCAAAGCCGCCGCCACCGCCCAAGGTGTCTGCTACCAAGTCGCAGATCAACCTGCCGACCCCACGGATCGCAGGCGCCGCACCGACGGAACTGAACTTGGGTAGGATGCAGTCGCTTGCAATCGATCCGGTGGCGATTTCCGATCGGGATGCCCAACCGATCCGCCCACCCACGCCGTCATTTCCTCAACGTGCTGCAGAGCGCGGAATTGAGGGAACATGCGATGTTCGTTTCGATGTCGACACACGTGGACGCCCGTACAACGTCCAGGCTGCCTGTTCGAACGATATGTTCACGCGGGAAGCAGAGCGCGCCGTTTCGCGTGTGGAATTTGCTCCGAAGATCATTCGCGGCAAGGCGGCAGAGCGCAAGAACGTGGTGTATCCGCTTGAATTCAAGCTCCAGTAGGCCGGGGTTGGTGACGTTCGACCAAATATATGGAGCGCCCCAGCTATGGGGCGCTCTTTTTTTGAAAGCCCGTATAGGGCGAGAGCTGAAGATGCGGAGAGAAAGTGTCCGACTTGAGTTGCTGGCGACAAAATGATACAAAGTAACAAATTGTATTTTTAGAATGACATGTGATTTGGGCAAATGTGGATGATGTCAGGTGACGGCTCGGGCGCCACAAGCGTTCGCGGATTTACGCGGGATGGAAATGAGCGCGCATGTCGACCATTGGTCTTATGCGGCGCAAACTAAAGTGATTTACGTGCCGATTGGCATTGACGAAACCGGGCGTAGCGACCCATACATAAGTGGCAAGCGTTACACCTAAAGATGAGCAGAAATGCGCTGCGGAAAAGCTTGAAGTAGCGCGTAGAAGTTCTTGATCCCGCCCGACAATTCCGATTGATTGGGCCAAATCCCGCGGGCTGCGCGGAGAGGAGAGGAAACATGGGAATTAGAGCAACTCTCAAGGGCGCCGTGATCGTTGGCCTGATGGCGACGATGGGCGCAGGTGCCGCATTGGCTCAGGCTTGCACGGATACAGAGTTCACGTCGAAAACGGGTCAGACCTATCTTGAGGCCGAACAGGCCGCGATGGTGAAAAAGGACTTCGCGACCGCGATCGCCAAGCTCAACTCGCTGCGCACGCAGACTCTCAACTGTTATGAAGAAGGCGCAGTTATCAAGCTGTCAGCCTATATCAAAATTGAGAACGGTGACCGCAAGGGCGCCGTGCAGGATCTGCTTACCGCGCTCAACAAGGGTTACATTCCCGAAGCGGACGCCGCTCAGACATACTACAATATTGCGCAGATCTATCTTCAGGAAGAAGATCTCGCCAAGGCGCTTGAGTATATGAACAAGTGGCAACAAACTGGTGGCAAGCCGGATCGCACGCAAAAATGGCAACTTGCCGTTCTCAACCAGCGTGCTGACAAATTCAAGGAAGCGGTCCGTTGGGCAGAAGACGTTCGTCGTGAGGACGGATCGAACTTCAAGCAGGAAGTCTACGACCTATTGTTGTTCCTCTACAACCAGACCGGCGAGAAGGCGAAAATGGCTGAGGTGCTGGAAGTTCTGGTGGAACGCAATCCCGCCGAGCGGAAGTACTGGGATGCCATCGCCGGCAACTATTTTGCCGATAATGAAGAACGTAAAGCATTCGAAGTTCAGAAGGCGATGTATCTCGGAGGTCTTTTGACGACCCAAGACGAGCTGATGCGGATTGTGAACTTCTACAATCGTTTCAATGCGCCGTACCATGCCGCTCGCGTTCTTGAGAAGGAAATGAACGCTGGGAGGATTACGAGAAACCTCGAGCGGCTGGAACTGCTTGCGAACCTGTACCAGGTCGCTCGCGAGCATGAAAAGGCCATTCCGGTCATCAAGCAGGCAGCAGATGCCGGCGGCGGTGGCGCGATGTATGAGCGCCTGGGACGTTCCTATGCCGACCTTCAGAAATGGAAGGAAGCAGAAGACGCACTCACCAAAGCGATCAGCATCGGTGGCGTCAAGGATCGCGGTAACGCATACGTGTTGATTGGTCAGTCGCGCTATGAGCGAAATGATCGGACCGGCGCCCGTGAGTCGTTCAAGACTGCTGGCAACAGTGCCGGCCGCAGCTGGCTCGACTTCATGAACTCGGAAGAAAATACCAAGCGGGCACTTGTCTGTTTTGAAGTTCAGTCGGCCTGGCTCAACATCGAGAATGAAGCCAAGATTTGTAAGCGTCTCGCGGTTCTCGGCGAAGAAAACCTGCCAGAGAATTGCAAAACCATCAAAGATCGCCTGAATGCGGCAGAAGCGAAATACAATGCGACGCCAGAGTGTAAGGGGCAGGGGACCTGATCCGCGCTTCGCGCGCAGTCTCTGTCTTTTGCATGCCAATTCTGAAAAGGCTCCGAGCAGGATTTGCTCGGGGCCTTTTTTTTATTTTACGTGCAGTGAAGTGAACCGAAATTCCCAACGAAAAACCGCCGACGGGACGAACGTCGGCGGTTCTCATTTAGCAAGCTTGAAAATGACGCGTGCGCGGCTCAGGAAGCCGACGTCGATATCCCGAACGATGCCGGACCAGAATGCCCGACTGGCGACGCTGACTCATTCGCGGCTGATGGCGCGGCGCCCTTAGGACCAGTGTCCTTCAAAGGGTCGTCAGCGTGCTTCACCTGGCCCTCGAAAACCGCATTTGACTGGATTTGCAAGGATGCGTGCACGATGTCGCCTTTAACGTGGGCGCCTGATTCCAACTCGACCTTGCGGGCTCGGATCGAGCCACGAATCTTGCCCTTCACCTTGACGACTTCCGCTTTCACTTCGCCAGTGATGAATCCTGATGCGCCGATGGTGATGTCAGTCGCGGTGACGTCACCGTCAACGACACCATCAATTTGCAAAGCACCCTCGGAGATTACCGATCCATTGATTTTCATGTCGGCGCAAATGATCGATGCGGCCCGCGCTGCAGGCTTCATGGCAGCTCCACGGATGGCATCCTGCGCAGGTGCGCCTTTGGTCGGTTCAGGTAAATTGGTCTCTTGATTTTTGTTTTTAGTGAACATGACGGCCTGCTTTCAAAAATTTTGCTGGATCATAAGGTTTGCCGTTGAACCAGACTTCATAATGAAGGTGGTCACCCGTGCTTCTGCCGGTTGTCCCCATCTTGCCGACCAAGTCACCAATTTCGACGGTGTCGCCCTTTGATACTGTAATCCCGCTCAAGTGACCATAGCGCGACTTGAATCCGTGTCCGTGGTCGATTTCCACGAGACGGCCATATCCCGAGCTTGCGCCTGCGAACGATACTTTTCCAGGTCCCGCGGCGACAATGGGCGCAGCGTGATAGGCGGCCAAATCAAGACCATTGTGCCATCCTGGGCGCTTTCTGAACGGATCGATACGCATGCCATAATCGCTGGTTTGCCTGAAGGGTACGCCAACTGGTCTGCCGAGGGGGAGGTTGGCGACGATTTGCTCGTAATACCGCATCTCCTCAACCCGTGCGCGCGTCTGGGTAAGTCGATTGTAGAAAGAGGCATCTTCGGCCGACAGATCTGATGTGCTCGAAGTCAATGTCGCGATCGATACGAGTGGGCCGCCCATCTCTGCGCCGGACATGATCCGGTCGCTGCCTACGGATGTCAATTGAAGGACACCACGCGCGCGTTCAGCGCGGTCAATGGCCATGTCCTCAGCTTCGTCCAGAATTCGTTCCTGATCGTACTTCAGGTTTTTCAGGCTGACGCGGGTGCCGCTCAAGTCGAATGATGCGGTAATTGGCTCATAGTTTCGCGACTGGCGATTGTCCGCTTCTTCGATAGTTGCCTTTACGAGGAGCCCGGCGCCGTCGCCTTTGAGAGCCGAAACTTCAAGGTTCTCGTCGCCCTTCAGTTTGTCAAAAAGCTCCTCAAGCGCCTTCTGGCGGTCTTCCCACTCGGCCGTTTCTTTCTGAAACGCGTCGGTACGCTCTTCAAGCAGCGAGCGCGACAGAGCATCTTTCGCACGAAGTTCCTGGACCCAACGCTCATATTTCGCAAGTTCGCGGTCGTCAGGATTGCCGGCAATCGTACTCGTGGGACCACCAAGCACGTAGCTGCCCGTCACAAAAAGGGTCCAGCCTGCCAAGGCGGCGGCGCCTGCAGCGATGATGGCCTGTTGCCAGGGGGATACCGAAATGTACCGGACGGTGCCGCCGCTGCGATGATAGATCTGGCGTTCTGGGAACGCTCGATCAAACGCCGCTTTAACGTTTGCACTCCACTTCGTCATTCACGCCACCCGTCGACTGGAAATCACACCCCATACTGCAATAAGCACTGCAGCACGTTTCCCAAACCCGTGGAGGACATAAATACCCATTTCGAACTGGGGTGAAAGCCCTACGGAACACAATTCATGCGATTTTTCGCCTAATTGGGTAAATACCCTGTTAAAGTTTGGAATTTTGGATGACGTGGGGGTAATAAACGGTCGCCTGTCAGACTTTTAAGGAACCGAGCACTTCCTGAGCGTGTCCCTTCACCCGGACTTTCGGCCAGATTCGCGTCAGGACGCCGTTCGGGTCGATCAGAAAGGTTGACCTTGCGATGCCCATGTAAGTGCGCCCGTACATATTCTTTTCGACCCAGACACCATAGGCGTCGCAGACACTTCCATTTTCGTCGGATCCAAGCTCGATCTGCAATCCGTGCTTCTCGGCAAATTTTTTGTGGCGAGTCAGGCTGTCCCTTGAAATCCCCAAGATTGCAGCATTGGCGGCCTCGAAGTCTTCGGCAAGATCAGAAAAGTCTTTGGCTTCATTGGTGCATCCGGGCGTGTCGTCCTTCGGGTAGAAATATAGGATCAGGTGTTTGCCTCTAAATGAAGCAAGTTGCTTGGTCCCGAATGTCGTTTCGATAGAAAATCCGGGGGCTTTCGCGCCTGGTTCGGGTGATCGGGTCATGTAATCCTCCTATGGTGCCTGAAAAGGACTGTGCTTATATCCGAGTCCTGCAGCAAAGCTGTTCGATACGTGTCGCATGAAGCTTAAGGAGCGTGCCGTTGGTTCGCCAGACCGCCTCGACGGTTATTCTTGAAATACTTGGAGGCCTGATTCTGCTCGTGATGGTCGCGGCAGGCTTGTTGGCGTTTCGGTTGGCGAGCGGCCCCTTGGCGCTCGATGTATTCAAGGATGACGTGGAACTTGCGCTGACCAACGCCAGGGACGGTCGAGTTGTGCAGATCGGCGAACTCTTTCTGGAGTGGTCACAGGCTGACCGTCGCGTTCGGGTCAGTGCGAGCAATGTCCAGCTTTTCGACGACGCCGGCGTTCTCAGCGCGGAAGCCCGACGTGCCGACCTGATACTGGCAGGCTCATCGCTCGCTTTGGGGAAGGTCGAAGTGCTTGCAATGGATCTGGACGAAGGCTGGATCAACGTCGATAGCTTGACCGAGACGAAGTGGAAGGTGGCGGGCGATCCGCTGCCGGAAATACCCGCAGGCAAATTGCCAACGACGCCGGCCGAATGGCTTGAGCGTGCGAACGAAGTCTTGCCGCAGTTGCTTGTTGCGCTGGAGCACGCCGAATCGATAGTGGATCTGGAACGCGTGTCATTCGATCGCTTTGAAGTTCGAGTCCGGGGCTCCGACGGTTCGAACTTGCTCATACTCAAATCGGCGAAAGGACGGCTGGCTCGCGAAGCCGAGGGGATCGTCATGTCTGTTGCCGGCAGTGGGAGTGGCGAGGGACTCCCAGCGGGACTGGCGGCGACTCTTGCGACGTCCAGCTCGGGCCAGCGCCTGAAGGCGGAGTTCGCCGTGGCGCAGTGGCCGCTTGCCGACCTCGCGGTAAGACTAGGGATGAAACGCGAGCGATTTGAAGGATTGCCTGCAAATGTCGTGGTGGCATTCGACGTATCTAAGGCGTCTGGTGTCGAACAGATCCTTGTCGAGGTTGATTCGGGCCAGGGCCGGCTCCCTGTCGGCAGCAACGGAATGCAGGTTGAGGATCTTGGTCTGCGGGCTGCGTACGTCGCCGCGACCGATGCGCTGTCGATTAACGTGAACAGCACGAACGCAGGACCGTTCAAGGGGCAGGTGGTCATAGATCTGCAAGACGCCATGCGGGGGCAGGAGGGGCATAAATTCAGCTTGGTCAGCGAGGGGCTTGAACTCGATTTTACACCCTCGTTCGAGCAGGTGATTCAGATTAGTCAGTTGAATTTTACAGGTGAGGTGGATCTTTCACGCTACGCGTTTCGAGATGCCGAGCTACAATTGCAGACTGGTGCTGATCGCCTAAAGGCGTCGGGCTCATTTGAACTTACGCCCGATCGCCAGCCGGGCGAACCGCCACTGATTGGCAGCTTTGATGTCGCTGCCGATGGTGACGTGAGCAAAGAGACCGTTATGGCGTTCTGGCCGGTGGGGTTGGGAGCTGGTGCCCGGCGTTTCGCGGTCAAGCGGATCCCAGAAGGCATTGCATCTTCCGTGACGGGGCACATGGACCTGCAGCGTGACAGCTTCTCCGAGGGGTATTTGAAGGATGAACACCTTCAGCTGGATTTCAGGGTCCGCGATGCGGTTGTTCAATTCATGGACACGTTGCCTGCAGTTCAAAACGCAAGCGGAAAAGGCCACCTCTCTGGAAATGGGTTCAGGGTGATTTTGGAGAGCGGCGAGTTTGGCGGCTGGTCTATAGACGACGGTGTCGTGGATTTTCCCGCATTTAATCCGCCCGGCGTGCCATTCAGGGTGTTCGCGAAGGGGCACGGGCCAGCAACCAGCATTATGAAGACTCTCGCTGAGTCCAGCCTGAAGATCGAATTCGCGCCTGAGCGACTTACCGGCGATGCCGAACTGACATTTGAAATGTTCCGACCAGCGCGAGACAATGTGCCGTACAAAGATGTTCGATTCTCGGCTCTCGGATCGGTGGTGAAAGGCGGGCTGAAAAATGCCGCGCTCGGATTCGATCTGGCGAACGGAAATTTCAAAATTGATGCCGATCAGGCAGGCGTCACGGTCAGTGGGTTTGGCGACCTTGGTTCGTCACCGGTGCAGTTCACCTGGCGAGACGCATTTAATGATGGCGACCAGCCATCAAACCTTTCCGCAACCGCAGTCGTAACGCCAGATGTGCTCAATCGGTTCGGCATTTTGGGGCGGGCCTATCTATCTGGGGAGGTTCCCTTGGAGCTTCAGGCGCGTCTGCAAGGAGAGCGCCTCATTTCGGTCGACACGGCGCTTGATCTGCGTGAATCTCGAGTCGACATTTCAGAGATTGGCTGGGTGAAAGCCAAGGGCGTTCCTGCGAAAGCATCGGTTCAGTATCTGCAAACGGGAGACCTGGCGAAATCGACAGTTCTATTCAGTTCAGAAAATGCCCGACTTGATGGCGACTATATACTTGGCGAAGATTCGAAGCTGGTTTCGGCTGTACTGAGGCGTGCTTACCTGAAGAACAAAGCCGATTTTGGAGGTGACATGTCGCGATCGGCTGACGGTGGCCTGATGCTCCAGCTCGACGGGACCTATCTCGATCTGTCCGGTCTTATGTCAGGGCTTGGCGCCGTAGGGGACGCGGAGAATGTCAACAAGACTGCCATGAGCATCAGCGCCAATCTTGATACATTGACGCTCAGGCCAGGGTTGGACATGCGCGATGCCAAACTCAACGCCCAGACGGGAGTCGGCGGACTATCGCTCTTTACCGCAACTGGCCGCGCAGATGACGGATCGCCGCTTTCGGCGAAGTATGACGCGACTCAGCCCGGTGGCGCTACCGTCGATGTGGCAAGTGGCAATGCGGGATTCATAGCCCAAGCGCTGATCGGTGCGGACTTTCTTGAAGGCGGCAATCTGGAGCTGACAGGCAAATTCACGAAAGATGATTCGCCAGCAACCTTCGATATCGCTCTGACGGATGTGAGAATGCGAAACGCACCCTTCCTGACGCAAATCCTGTCGTTGGCGTCGCTTCGGGGGCTTGCCGACACACTGGGGGGCGAAGGCGTATTGTTTTCCCGAATCGACATCCCGCTCAAGCTCGCGAACGGACGATACGTTGTCACCGGCGCGAAAGCACAAGGTCCGGCGCTGGGACTGACAACGAGCGGGTACATGGAGGGAAAAAGCGGCGCGATCGAGTTTAATGGCGTGCTTGTGCCTAGCTTCGGCATGAATTCCGCGCTGGGCGGGATTCCGATAATTGGCGACCTTGTTGTCGGTCGCGACGGCGAAGGTGTCTTTTCACTGACTTATGCAATTAGCGGGACGTTGGAAAAGGCCAACGTATCGGTCAATCCGCTGTCGGCGCTGGCGCCAGGCGTGATCCGCCGGATCTTCGAAAACCCGTCAGATACCAGGATCCCAGAGGCCAAACCTCGTACGCCAGATGAACCCATTCCGTCGGAGCTTCCGCCCATCCCGGAAGAGAGTTTCGAGTAAATTCGGCGTCCTAGCCTGCTTTCACCAGCGCGTGGCGCTTCTTGCCCGCTGACAGCTTGATGGCTCCGTCAATCAAATCCGCCGTGCCGAGCGTGCCGTTCTGGTCGCTGACCAGGACATCGTTCACTTTGGCTGCGCCCTGTTTGATCAAGCGTCGGGCCTCACCATTCGAACTGGCAAGCCCCGCCGTGACGAACGCCGCAGCTATCAGTATGCGAGCATCGAGTTCAGATTGTGGAACCACAGCAGTCGGAAGCGCATCTGCAGAGTCCCCCGCACCGAAGACGGCTTGAGCCGCTTCAGCTGATTTCGAAGCCGCGCCAGCGCCGTGCAATAATGTTGTTGCTGCATTCGCTAGGGCGATCTTGGCATCATTGATCTCGGCCCCCTGAAGCCTTTCGAGTGCCTCGATCTCATCGAGTTCCAGGTCGGTAAACAAGCGCAGGAATCGACCGACGTCTGCGTCTTCCGTGTTGCGCCAGAACTGCCAGTATTCGTAGGGGCTTTTCCTGTCAGCGTTGAGCCAGACGGCCCCGTCGGCGGTCTTGCCCATCTTTCCGCCCGAGGCTGTCGTGATCAGGGGAGATGTCACGCCATAGGCTTCACCGCCGGCAACCCGGCGTGTGAGTTCGACCCCATTGATGATGTTGCCCCATTGGTCCGATCCTCCGAGCTGGAGCCGGACACCGTAGCGTCTGTAAAGTTCAAGGAAATCATAGGCCTGCAAAAGCATGTAGTTGAATTCCAGGAACGTGTAGGGCTGTTCATTGCGCAGGCGGCGCTCAACGGTTTCCTGCTTGATCATCGTGTTGATCGTGAAATGCACGCCGTAGTCGCGCAGGAATTCTACGTAGCCAATCTTCGACAACCAGTCGTCATTATTGACCATGATCGCGTCGGTCGGGCCGTCACCAAATTTCAGGAACGGCTCGAACGCCTTCTTGATACCAGCAATGTTCGAAGCAATCTGCTCATCCGTCAGGAGCGGGCGGGATTTGTCCTTGTCGGTCGGGTCGCCGACCTTGGTCGTGCCGCCGCCCATCAGGACGACAGGTTTGCCGCCGCAGCGCTGGAAATGGCGCAGCATCATGATCTGAAGCAGCGAACCGACGTGCAGGCTGTCGGCGGTGGCGTCGAAACCGATATAGGCTGCCGGGGTTCCTGAAGCACAATAGGCATCGAGCTCGGCAGGGTGGGTCACCTGCTTGATGAAGCCTCGTGAATCCAGTGTTTTCAGGAATTCCGACTTGTATTCGGTCATTGTCTCGTGTCTCCGTAAGCGCAGGCGCGTAACACGGAAAGCGGGATTCTTGAACCATCCAATTCACGATAACGAACCGCAATGGGTTGCAGGTTTCATGTCCGGAACGTCACTGGATGCTACAGATGCGGCGCTGATTCTCACGGATGGGGAGCGCGTTCTGGAGTTCGGGCCCGTCGCCGAACGCAAATATACAGCCAAAGAGCGGCAGGTATTACAGGATGCGACGGATGCGGCGCGAGCCTGGAACTGGACCGGACCGGCGCCGGAAGAGGCCTTTGAAGCGGCCCGCAAGGTGGTCACCGAGACCCATGCAGAGGTGTGGCAGATGCTGCGGCAAGGGGGTGGCAAGGGGGTGGTTGTACCATTGGCGGGCGTGCATGGGCAGACGGTTCTGCACAGGCGGCCCCGTCCAGGCGCCCCCGGCGCGACCCTGCAATTGATTGATCCGGTTGCGTTGCAGGCGGCGCTCGGCATCCCGCTCGCCTACGACTTCCGGAGCGCTGACGTGGCAGCCGGCGGACACGGCGCGCCCCTGGCGCCGGTCTACCATGGCGCGCTGCTGGAGCGCGCAGGCGACGGCGCCAGCGCTGTGCTGAACCTTGGCGGTGTGGCGAATATAACGGCCCGCATGGCCGACGGCACCCTGTTCGCTTTCGATACCGGACCTGCCAATGGGCCGATCGATGAATGGGTCGCGGCGCATGGGAAAGGCACACATGATGTGGGCGGTGCGTTTGCGGCGTCTGGCCAGGCGCAGGAGGGGCTGCTGGAGCAGTTGCTGGATCATGACTGGTTCAGGGAAATTCCGCCGAAGTCGCTCGACCGTTACGATTTCAATGCCGGCATGGCGCGCGGCCTGCCGTTTGAAGACGGGGCGGCAACGCTGACGGTCTTTTCAGCACGGGCGGTCGCGAAGGGCGTTGCCCAGTTGCCGGATGCGCCACAGCGCGTGATCGTATGTGGTGGCGGGCGTCATAATCCGGCGATGATGGCCGCGCTCCGTGAGGCGCTGCCATGCGCTGTTCTGAGCGCGGAAGACGCGGGATGGCGTGGCGATTCCATCGAGGCGGAGGCGTTTGCCTTCCTGGCCGTGCGCACCGTGCGTGGCCTGCCGCTGAGCTGGCCGACCACAACGGGCGTTCCGGCCGCCATGACGGGCGGCCGGCTGAAGGGCTAGTCTTTATCTGCTTCGATACGCAGCTTCTCTTCTGCTTCTTCGAGGCGCTGGTGAAGGTATTGCTCGCAGAGGCCGATCAGTTCGTCGCGCTTGTCGACGTAGAAGTGGTTTGCGCCCTTGACGCGGGCTCGTTCAATCACTTCGCCCTTCTGGACGCGCACCTTGGTCAGGGCGCGTTCGATATCTTCCGGGCTGGCAATTGCATCGGAGTCGCCGCAGACGATCAGGCCTGATGCCGGGCACGGTGCCAGGAATGACAGGTCATAATGGTTGGCCGGCGGTGAAATGGCGAGGAAGCCATCAATTTCCGGGCGGCGCATCAGCAACTGGAGCGTGATCCAGGCGCCGAAACTGTAGCCAGCACACCAGACGTACCGCGGACTTTCGCTCAGATTCTCAATGTAATCGAGAACGTAGGCAGCATCTTCAAGCTCGCCGATGCCCTGATCGTAGACGCCCTGGCTGCGGCCGACGCCGCGCGAATTGTACCGCAGGACACCGAATCCGGCCCGCTCAAACATCTGGTACAACATGATCGAGATCGGATCCTGCATCGTGCCACCCGCTTTCGGGTGGGGGTGCAGGACCAGCGCAATGGGGGCGCCGGGATGTGGCGGCTCTGTGTAGCGCGCCTCGATACGGCCCTGTGGACCCGGAATAATCAGTTCTGCCATGACACCCTCGGAGTGAATTCTCTTGTAAGGGCGCGGTCATAAGCCAAATGAACCGGGAAATGCAAATTTTTCTGCACGTGCACACTGAACCTTGAGCGCGTATAGAGAACTCCATGATCTATGCTGACCACAATGCGACCTCGCCGCTTCGCCCGGAAGCGCGCGATTCCATGCTCGCTGTGTTCGATCTCGGGGCGACGAATCCATCCTCTGTGCATGCGAAGGGACGGGCAGCCCGCGGCGCGGTTGAGGCGGCGCGGGTTCAGGTGGGTGGCGCGATTGGCAGCCGGGCGGCTGATATAATCTTCACGGGTGGCGGGACAGAAGCAGATGCCCTGGCGGTTCAGGGCGTCGTTGATGCCCTGGCGGGTGCGTGCACGCTGGTCGTCTCGTCGATCGAGCATGAGGCGATTGCCAAATCAGCGGGGCATTCCGGCGCTGCGGTGCAAACAGCCTATGTGACGCCTGCCGGGATGCTCGATCTGGATGACCTTCGCGTGAGGATGGCGGACTGGGACAAGGACGCTTTGGGCACGCCGGTATTGTGCCTCATGCTGGCCAACAACGAGACGGGCATTATCCAGCCGGTCGCCGAGGCCGCAGCGATCATGCGCGAGGCCGGTGGCCTTACGATCTGCGATGCTGTGCAGGCGCTGGGCAAGATACCCGTAAATGTCGGCATGCTCGGGGTCGATTACCTGTCCCTGTCGGCGCACAAGATAGGAGGGCCGCAAGGCGTCGGCGCACTCTGGCACCGGGCTGGCGCGCCACTGAAAGCCATCCTGTACGGTGGCGGACAGGAGCGCGCATTGCGGTCGGGTACAGAAAACGTGGCAGGGATTGCCGGTTTTGGCGCGGCCGTGGAGGCTGCCGTCCGGGATTTGCCGAAATATGCTGCGTTGGCCAAGCATCGCGACGCCATGGAAGCGCGCCTCAAGGCGGATGGCGGTATTGTGATCATTGGTGAGGACAGCCCACGCCTCGCGGGCACATCGAACTTCGCACGTGCCGGGTTCCGGGCTGAAACGCAGGTCATGGCACTGGATCTGGCGGGCGTATGCGTGTCTGCAGGTTCCGCTTGCTCTTCGGGCAAGGTCGAGCGATCTGTCGTGTTGATGGCCATGGGCGCATCTGACGCCCTTGCGGAATCAGCAATACGCACCAGCTTTGGATGGAATAGCGTGCCTGCCGATTTTGATGGCGTGGCAGATGCGTGGCTGGAAGCGGCACGGCGAACGGTTTTGAAGGAGAATGTGTGATGGACTGCTGCGGCGGGACCACGGAACACGACGAAGACTGCGACGACGTCAAGGTCAAGGACAGCATCGACGCCAAGACGGTCGAGGCTGCGAAGGCACTTGAATCCGAGAATTATTCGGCCGGCTTCACAACCGACATTGAAATGGACATGGCGCCCAAGGGCCTGTCGGAAGATACGATCCGGTACATTTCGGCGGCCAAGAACGAACCTGAATGGCTGCTCGAATGGCGCCTGAAAGCGTACGAGCGCTGGCTGACCATGGAAGAGCCGAGCTGGGCGATGGTTCGCTATCCCAAGATCGACTACCAGGCTTATTACTATTTCGCGGCACCAAAGGCCGGGGCGAAATATGCCTCGATCGACGATGTGCCGAAGGAAATTCTCGAGACGTACGAGAAGCTGGGCATCCCTCTGAGGGAGGCCGAAGTTCTCCTGGGCGTCGAGGGTGCGGTCGAGACAGCCGCGGAGGCGCGCGAAAAGCCGCGTGTGGCCGTCGATGCCGTTTTCGACTCCGTTTCGGTGGCAACGACGTTCCGCAAGGAGCTGCAGAAGGCCGGCGTGATCTTCATGTCAATCTCGGAAGCGGTGCATGAATATCCGGAGCTCGTGAAGAAGTATCTCGGCACCGTGGTGCCGCAATCGGACAATTTCTTTGCGACTCTGAACAGCGCCGTTTTTTCGGACGGGACGTTTGTGTACATCCCCAAGGGCGTGCGGTGTCCGATGGAGCTGTCGACCTATTTCCGGATGAATGCCGAAAATACGGGCCAGTTCGAGCGGACGTTAATCATTGCCGATGAGGCAGCCTACGTATCCTATCTTGAAGGCTGTACGGCGCCGATGCGTGACGAGAACCAGCTGCACGCGGCGGTGGTCGAGCTGGTGGCGCTGGACGATGCCGAGATCAAGTATTCGACGGTGCAGAACTGGTGGCCGGGCGACGAGGACGGCAAGGGCGGCATCTTCAATTTCGTGACCAAGCGCGGCGATTGCCGGGGCGACCGGTCGAAGATCTCGTGGACTCAGGTGGAGACCGGCTCGGCGGTGACGTGGAAATACCCGTCCTGCATCCTGCGCGGCGACGACAGCGTGGGCGAGTTCTACTCGATTGCTGTCACCAATGGACGCCAGCAGGCCGATACGGGCACGAAGATGATCCATCTGGGCAAGCGCACCAAGAGCCGCATCATTTCCAAGGGCATTTCTGCGGGCAAGTCCGACAATACCTATCGCGGGCTCGTTTCGGTGAACCGGAAGGCCGAGAAGGCGCGTAATTTCACCCAGTGCGACTCGCTTCTGATCGGCGACCGGTGCGGCGCGCATACGATTCCCTATGTCGAGAACCGCTGTGCCAGTGCGCAGCTGGAACATGAGGCGACGACGACCAAACTGTCTGAAGACCAGCTATTTTATGCTCGCCAGCGCGGTATCGCCGAGGAAGATGCAGTCGCCCTGCTGGTGAACGGGTTCGTGCGTGACGTTCTGCAGCACCTGCCGATGGAGTTCGCCGTCGAGGCGCAAAGCCTGCTCAAAGTGAGCCTGGAAGGCAGTGTTGGATAATAGATCAGCGCTTTCCAGCGCTGTTTCGGAATGTTATTCCTTTGGTAGAAAAGGGTGATATTTCTCCATGAAGTGGCGGTTGGGACTGATCTTGTCATCGCTCGTCGTGATCGGCGCATGCGTCGGTTCCCATGCCATTCCGGACAAAAATGCCTTTGGTACAGAGGAAATGGTCTTTTCGCGCGGCGGTTACGAGTTTGCCGCCAGAATTGACGGAAACGTCCTGCGAGTGCGCGTGCCGTGCTGCCAGACTTACGAGGCGGATGACGGGTTCAGGCAGAACATGGTGCGGGCGATCGAAGAGCGATTTGGCTGCCGATCGACCGAATATGCCTTCACAGAGGGCTGGCATGGGCCCTGGCAACTCGAAGTTCCAATCACATGCGATGATGACGCCTTGTTGTTGCTAGCACTCATCTAAGCGGGTTTCTCTGTCGCAGGGGCTTTCCCTTGGGGCCCGGGCAGCTTACATGCGGCCTATGTTGAAGATCACAAATCTGAGCGCCACAGTTGGCGAAGCCGCTGAGGCCAAGACTATCCTGAATGGCCTGTCCCTGAACGTGCCTGCAGGCGAGGTCCATGCGATCATGGGGCCGAACGGGGCAGGCAAGTCCACCTTGTCCTATGTCCTGACGGGTCGGAGCGGCTACGAGGTGACCGGCGGCAGCGCGACGCTCAATGGCGAGGATGTCCTGGACATGGACCCGGAAATCCGCGCGGCAAAGGGCATGTTCCTGTCATTCCAGTATCCGATAGAAATTCCGGGCGTGCCGGTGATGACCTTCGTGCGCACGGCCATGAATGCCCAGCGCAAGGCGCGGGGCGAGGCCGAGATTTCGGCGCCGGATTTCATCAAGAAATCCCGCGACGTGGCCAAGATGCTGAACCTGGATGCCGAGATGCTGAAGCGGCCGGTTAATGTGGGCTTCTCCGGCGGCGAGAAGAAGCGTCTTGAAATCTACCAGATGATGATGCTGGAACCCAAATTCCTGATCCTCGATGAGACCGACAGCGGGCTCGACATTGATGCGCTGAAGACCGTGGCGGACGGCGTAAATGCCATGCGCGATCCGTCGCGCGGCATGCTGGTTATCACGCACTACCAGCGCCTGCTCGACTATATCAAGCCGGACAAGGTGCACGTGCTGGCCAAGGGACAGATCATCAAGACGGGTGGACCGGAACTGGCGCTGCGGCTTGAGCAGGAGGGGTATGACGGGGTGCTCGGAGAGGCGGCGTGACCACCGCCCTGCGCGACTTCATCAAGAACCCGACGACAGCCGAGCTGGAACTGGTCGCGCGCTACGCCATGCAGCCCGAGGATGGGCGGCGCGAACGAGCGTTCCTCGCGTTTGCCGAAACAGGCCTGCCGCATCGCCGGATGGAAGCCTGGAAGTGGAGTGACTTCAAGGCGGCGTTGAAGGCGCTGGAGACACCTGCATCAGCCTCGGCGAATGACCCGGTGCCACACGATGGCGCGCTGGTCTTCCGATTTGCCCCGACAGGATTTGAACAGCCGAAAACCTTGCCTGAAGGCGTGCGTATTCTGACGCAACCAACAACACAGGCTTTGAGCGGCGCGGAAGATGTGCCGCTCGGCGCGCTGGCCGCTGCGTTGGCCGGCGGTGGCGCGCGCCCTTCGACTATGGTGATAGAGATCACATCCAGCGACCTGCCGCGCCTGCACTTCGTGTTCGATGGGGCAGGAGAAGCCAGCTTTGCACGGATCATATTCCTGGTCAGGTCGGGCGTTTCGCTGACCATGACCGAAAGCTATCTTGGCGGAGCGGGTTTTACGGCCGCCCTGCTTGAATTCAATCTGGAGGACGCCGCACGCCTGAACCGGACAATCTACCAGCGCGGCGGTACGGACGAAGCTCTTGCGGTGACCGGCCTGATCAATCTCGCGGCGAACAGTGCAGCGGTGCAAACGACCCTGGCCTTCGGAGCGAAGGTTGCACGGATGGAAACGCGTGCGGTGCATCAGGGGTCGGGTGCAAAGCTCACGCTGAACGCAGCTTACCTGTCCGGTAAAGGACTGCATGCCGACATTACGACCCATGTGCGCCACGGCGCACCGGGTTGCGTGACGCGCCAGTTGACCAAGGGCGCGGTGCTGGATGGCGGAACCGGCGTGTTCCAGGGCAAGTTCTTCGTCCCCCGCAAGACAGGCCAGCATACGGATGCAGACATGCAGCACCAGGCCCTGCTGCTGGAAGACGGCGCCGTGGTTTTTGCCAAGCCGGAACTCGAAATTTATGCCGATGATGTCGAGTGCGCCCATGGCAACACCTGCGGTGCTCTGGACGATGCGCAAATGTTCTACCTGCGTCAGCGCGGCATTCCTGAGACGCAAGCGCGCGCCATGCTGACTGAGGCCTTCATTGCCGAGGCACTGAGCACGGCTGACGATTCCGTGCGCGATGTACTGCTCGCTGAAGCGCAGAACTGGCTGTCGTCATGACGCGGCCGTTCGATGTCGCAGCGATCCGCAGGGAATTCCCGATCCTGGCGCGGCAGGTCAACGGCAAGCCGCTGGTCTATCTCGACAATGCGGCCAGCGCGCAAAAGCCGGATGCCGTGATCGATGCGATCGCGAACCAGAGCCGGACGGCCTATGCCAACGTGCACCGCGGCATCCATACGCTGTCGAACGAAACGACCGAGGCCTACGAGGCGGGCCGCGAGGCGACACGGGATTTTCTCAATGCGCCGAGTGCGGACAATATCATTTTCACGAAGGGCGCGACCGAGGGGATCAATCTTGTCGCGTCTGCGCTGGCCGAGACGGTCCAGCCCGGTGACGAGATCGTGCTCTCGGTCATGGAGCACCATTCCAATATCGTGCCGTGGCATTTCCTGCGCGAGCGCCAAGGCGCGGTGCTGCGCTGGGTTGGCCTGAATGATGACGGTTCGCTCGACATGGATGCCATGCGCGCGGCCATCGGTCCGAAAACGCGCATGGTCGCGATCAGCCACATGAGCAATGTGCTTGGCACCGTGAACGACGTTGCCGAGATCGGACGCATAGCGCATGCCGCTGGCGCGCGGGTACTGGTCGATGGCTGCCAGGCCGCTGTGCACCTCGGTGTCGATGTGCAGGCGCTTGGTTGCGACTGGTATGTGTTTTCCGGGCACAAGCTGTATGGGCCCACCGGTATTGGCATTCTCTACGGCACGTCTGATGTATTGGCCGAGGCGCGGCCCTATCAGGGCGGCGGTGAGATGATCGAGACCGTCAGTATGGACCGGATCACCTACAACGAGGCGCCGCACAAGTTCGAGGCCGGCACGCCGCCTATCCTTGAGGCGATCGGGCTGGGCGCGGCGATTCGCTGGTATCGGCAATTCGACCAGGCCGAGGTCCAGGCGCATGAACACAAGCTGTACCAGCGGGCGCGTGAGCGCATGCGGGGCGTTAATGGCCTGACGGTGCATGGCGAGGCCCCGGGCAAGGGATCGGTGCTGGCGTTCAGCCTGCAGGGGGCTCATCCGCACGACCTGGCGCAGATACTGGACCGGTACGGCGTGGCGATACGAGCCGGGCACCATTGCGCCCAGCCGTTGATGACCCATCTAGGAGTCAGTGCGACCGCGCGGGCGAGCTTCGGAATCTACAATACCGAGGCCGAAGTGGACGTGTTCATTGAGGCGCTGGAAAAAGCGCGCGGAATGCTGGTATAGAGGTCAGACATGGCAGACGATATGACTTCTCGCGACATGATCGACGCGTCGGCTCCGGCGGACGCAGCCCCTTCGGCATTGCCGCAGGATGAGCTGAATCGCATCACGGATGCCCTGATCACGGCCTTCAAGACGGTGTATGACCCGGAAATCCCGGTCGATATCTATGAATTGGGCCTGATCTACAAGGTCGACATTGATGACGACCGCAAGGTGGACGTGGACATGACGCTGACGGCGCCAGGATGCCCTGTGGCAGGCGATATGCCGGGATGGGTGGAAACAGCCGCCCGCACCGTCGAGGGCGTCACGGACGTCGAGGTGCGCCTGACGTTCGATCCGCCCTGGGATCCGTCGCGTATGTCGGACGAAGCGCGCCTCGCACTGAACATGCTTTAATTGAATCACAGTCTTACGGACCCTATCTGTTGATCATGGCCAGACGACCCCGCCCCAAACCCGTGACCTTGTCCGACGCTGCAACTGTGCGCGTTCAGGAAATCATGCAGGAACGCGGCGCCGGTTTCCTGCGCGTCGGCGTCAAGAATGGCGGCTGTGCGGGCATGGAATATGTCATGGACTATGCCATGGCGCCGGAAACGCTCGACGAAGTGGTCGAGGAAAATGGCGTCACCATCCTGATTGATGCCAAGGCCGTGCTATTCCTTTTGGGTAGCCAGATCGACTATGAAATCACGCCGCTGCACGAGAAGTTCGTGTTTCGCAACCCGAACCAGACAGACGCCTGCGGGTGCGGCGAGAGTGTGACGATCATACCGGCGACTGCAGACCAGGACGGCTAACGTCTGCGCACGTGGCGCGAACCGTCCAGCCGCCCTTGGTCCCTTCGTGGCGAAATCAGGATTTATCGGCAGCCGTCCGGCTTTTCTGGCAGGTATCCGCAAATGCCTGGAACACGTCATTCGGCGGTGGAAAACGAGCGTCGACATCCTCGCCATGCTTGACGTCCAACTTGAACTGCTCACGCATGACGGTTGCGTTGAAGACTTTCGCCGCCACCATGTGTGAGTTGGCCTGAACAAGATTTATCGCGGGAATCCATGTGACTTTTACATCCTCAGGTGACTGGTCGCCTGCGCTGACCCTGGCTTTTTCGGAGCGTTTGTAAGGTGCGTTCTTTTTCAATAATTCCGGTAATGAAGCCGGTTGCGTCGATATCATCGCCGTCAGGTGACCGGCGTCGTTGCAGGCAAGTACAGCGCCCAGAACGGTGGAGTCATCGGTGTAGATGACGCGCGGAGCGGTCGCATCTTGATCGGCCCAAGCTGTCCAGTCATTCGCAGCGGCTGGGAGGGCGACGACGGTCGCAATGGATATGGCGATGGTGCTGATTCGCGCTGAATTTCGTTTCTTAGTCATAGTGGGCATCCCGATTTGGCCCCCGGGATTAACTGAGCGAATATTGAATAACAACAAAAAATTATCGAGTAAAGGTAATAGTTTTGACCGGCTGTCAGGTCAGGCCTTTGAGAATGCCGACGGATTGTCAGATGTTGGTTTGGCTTCCATGCCCTTGGGAGGATCAGGGATCAGGGTCGCCCTTACCGGTGGACCGCCGCGCACCTCGGCAATGAGCTCCGCCGTGCGCGTTTCGATGACATCCGTGAGGCGCGCCATGAATTCGTCCTTGGGCAGGCCCGGCGGAATAGGTTCGAGAAACTCGATGACGGCCCGGCCGGGCGTCTTCCTGGTTTCCTGCTGGCGCCAGAACAGGCCGATATTCGTGGCCACCGGTACCACGGGCACACCCATGGCTTCAGCCATGTGCCATACGCCGGGCTTGTAGCGGAAATGATAGTCTATCGGGGCGAGATGCCCTTCCGGATAGATCAGAACACGGCGGCCTTCCTGACTAGCCGTTTCCATGCCCTCACGCAGTGACTCGGCCTTGCGATCGCCACCACCACAGGTGTCGATGACGATGGCGCCGAGCTTCCGCAGGATGCCGCCAACGAGCGGGAACCGCTCCAGGTGGTCGCCGGTCACGAATGCGAGGTTCTTCACTTCCGGATAGATCAGGTAACCGTCACCCCAGCTCTGGTGCTTGGGGGCGATCACGAACGCACCCTTGGGGAGGTTGTCCCGTCCGCGCACTTCTTTGCTGATGCCGCCAAAGACAAGGAGGTTCAGGTTCATGGCGCGTGTGTAGCTGCGGATGATCACACTGACAGGGCCTCGCCCCGGCAGGGCCAGGAAGGGCAGGGACACCAGCACGTAACCGACCGAGAGCAAGTAGTAGGTGACCGTAAACAGGAAGCCGCGCATGTGGATGAGCTTTCTTGAGTGTACGAGAGATAGGAGACTTAGCCGGAATGCAGCACGGCGAGGATCGCCTTGGTGAACGCGTCTGCATGTTGGGAAAGCGGGCCAGGAAGGCGATTGTAGATCTTGCTCTGCCCGGCCTGCATGATGACACCGAGTGCCATGGCCGCTTTCACGGCGGGGTCTCCACTGGGGATGATGCCGTCCTGCATCAGTCCCTCGATGATCCGTTCGGTAATGGTCACCGGGTCGTCGTCACGACGCTTGTCGTAGGGTAGATAGCGGTTCAACGAGACGAGGTGGAAGGAAAAAAGGAGGAAGTCTTCGTCCGCAAGCTGGCAATAGGCCGCCACCGCTGCACCGACCTTCTCCTCAAGGCTGCCTTCACGCGCGAGCGCTTCCATCATCATCTTGCCAAGGCGGTTGTGCGTTTCCATGAAGAGCGCGAGCGCAAGCTCATCCTTGCCCTTGTAGTGCCGATAGAGGGCGCCCTCAGAGACACCTGCCTGTTCGGCGATTTCGCGCGTGGTTGCGGCATCGACACCCTCGTGGATGAACAGTTTCAGCGCCGCCCGTTCGATCTTCGGACGGGCATTGCGGGCACGGGGTTTTTTGGCAGCTTCGCGAGCGGGAATGGCAGATTTTGGCATTCAAAGTCATCCTTGCGTTGCGAGTATGTACCATGAGGCGCCGGACGTCGCAAGTGAATAATCGCTCACAACTTCGTCTCGCGATTGTGTGGCTGTTTGACAAAAACTCAGGTCGGAGGATGCTGATAACCTGAACGACCCAAGGGGAGATACATGTACAGATCATTCGTCTCGAGCGTTATCCTGGGACTGTTGTGCGAGGCTTCGGCTGGTACAGACCCACAGACTCCACCGACGCCGGCGTGCTCCAGCAACGCCCATCACGATTTCGATTTCTGGCTGGGAGAGTGGATCGTATCGGACACCGATGGCAACCTTGCAGGTGAGAATTCGATATCTGCCGAGGAGGGCGGTTGCGTCCTCGTTGAGCGCTGGACCTCCGTTTCTGGCGGTACGGGGCAGAGCTATAATTTCCTTGATCCTGCGACAGGCAAATGGCGGCAGCTCTGGATAAGCAAAGGCGCTGCAATCGATTATTCAGGTGGACTGACTGAGGCGGGGTCGATGCGTCTGGAGGGCGAAATTGCCTACCAGACCGGCGGCGTCAAAGCGCCCTTTACAGGTGAGTGGACATTGAGCGCTGATGGATCAGTCACGCAGCATTTCGAGCAATACAATAGTAAAACCGACGCCTGGGAAGACTGGTTCACCGGTGTGTATGTCCGAAAGGCCCCGCCAGGCGAGTGAGACCTAGGCAGCGAACTCGACGCGGTAACTTTCAATGACCGTGTTGGCGAGCAGCTTCTCGCACATTTCCTTGACTCGCGCTTCGACGGCTTCAGCGCTCATCCCGTCGTCTATGTCGAGTTCAATGACCTTGCCGATGCGTGCGGCTTCGACTTCCTTGTAGCCCATACGCGTCAATGTGTCGGCCACGGCCTTGCCCTGAGGGTCGAGGACGCCGGATTTCAGGGCAACGTGGACAATGGCTTTCATCGGGCAGGGCTCCATAGGGGTGAGTCGTGCACCGTTTAGCCTACTCTGCCGGTTAATGGAACGCGTAGAACGCTAATGCTGCGGCAAGAACTGCGATGCCACCAACAATATAGGGGACCAGCTGCATTCGCTTCAGCAGGGCAATGTTCTTGTGGAAGTCTGCTGTGTCATTGACGTGGGGAAAGGCCTCGTCGGGAACATCTTTGCCGAGGAAAGCGCACAGTGGTTCCCAGCCTTGCCGGGGCTCGAATACCAGCAAGCGTTCGGGCGGAAAGGCACCTTTGACATCGGCTTCATGTTGTTCGAAGATTTCCCTCGTATATTCCTTGTCTTCAAACTTGCCGTGGAACAATCGCAGCCAGACATTATCACCGATCAGGCGGTCGATCTTCTTGCCCCGAGGCACGAGTTTCATCCAGGCAGGCATGGCCGCCGAGACGGCATAGATCGTGTCCGAGGCACTCTTGTACCAGCTCTCGAAGCTGCGTGTTGTCAGGATCACCTTGGCATCGGGATAGTGAGCTGCAAGTTCGCGCCAATAGGCGGAGGATGGAAAATCGACGCTGGCGCGGAAGCCTTGGAAGACTGCGTCCCAGTCCGGGGATGTCCCCACCGCGATCTGGTGCCATTGATTTATCTGATCGCCACTGGTGAGGACTTCCACCATGTGGTGGCACTTACTGTAACCAAGGCGCTCAAGCGCCGCCTTGATTGACAGAGTGCCTGTGCGGCCAAAGCCTGCGCCAATCACTTCCAGTGCCATCGTATCCCCCACACAAGAGATATCCGGCTGCCTACTTCCCGCCGGTAAAGCTCACGACATTGTCGGTTTCGCCGGATTCCTTGATGATCCCGAGGCGGCGCGCGACTTCGGCATAGGCTTCCGTGACGCCACCGAGGTCGCGGCGGAACCGGTCCTTGTCGAGCTTTTCGCCGGTCTCGAAGTCCCAGAGGCGGCAGCTGTCAGGGCTGATCTCGTCGGCCAGCAGGATACGGGGAACCTCGCTGTCGCCTTCGAAGTGTCGCCCGAACTCGAGCTTGAAGTCCACGAGCCGGATGCCGACGGCTGCAAACAGTCCCGACATGAAATCGTTGACCCGCAGCGACAGGGAAATGAGGTCATCATATTCCTGTGGTCCGGCCCAGCCGAAAGCTGCGATGTGTTCTTCCGTCACGAGCGGGTCACCCAAGGCGTCATCCTTGAAGTAGAACTCGACCATGGGGCGCGGCAGAACCTGGCCTTCCTCGATGCCGAGGCGCTTGGATAGCGTGCCAGCGGCAATGTTGCGGACGACGACTTCAAGCGGAATGATTTCGACCTTCTTTATCAGTTGCTCACGCATGTTGAGGCGGCGGATGAAGTGAGTCGGGATGCCAACCGCGCCGAGGCGGGTCATCATGAACTCGCTGATTCGATTGTTCAGCACACCTTTGCCGTCCAGAATGGCTTTCTTCTGCGCGTTGAACGCCGTGGCGTCGTCCTTGAAATACTGAATCAGGGTGCCAGGCTCAGGGCCCTCATAGAGGATCTTGGCTTTTCCCTCGTATACGACACGCTTTTTCGACATTCGACAGAGCCCTTTCATGGGTAATCGAGGGAAAAGGCGGGTCGGAATCGCCAGCGTCCCCATTAGATCGCGACTGTTACGCCAAGTTGCGCCGATAAACAATTATTGCGCACACCTCATCAGGCACCCTATATGGCAGGAAATCCTGAATTTCTCGCTGAAAGGCTACTTCCATGAGCACATTTGACGATCGCGAACGCGCACAAGAGGCCAAATATGCCCTCGATCAGGAAACCCAGTTCAAGGTCGCGGCCCGTCGCAATAAGCTTTTGGGCCTGTGGGCAGCCGACCTGATGGGCATGACGGGCGATGACGCGCAAGCCTATGCCAAGACCGTGGTCCTGTCTGACCTCGAAGAGGTCGGCGAAGAAGACGTGTTCCGTAAGGTGCGTGGCGATTTTGACACGGCCGGAGTCGATCGCACCGATGCCCGCATTCGTGAGCAGATGGCGGAACTCTTGCCCGTCGCGCGCGAGCAAATAATGAAAGATATCAAGGAGTAGGCTGAGCCAAAGTCCTGTTCGGCATCGGCGGCGGGCAATCCGTGCCGTTCGGGCGCCGTTGCCCGGGTCTCATCTTTGTCGCGAGTAGGAGGCTTTCCTGAAGGCGATCTTCAATCTGTGATGTGCTCAACGCTGCCGCAATGCAGGAGAGCGGTTCGCCATTGTCGGCCGCAATGATCACGGCGATTCCCGCATGGCCTCCGTACCAGTCCCAGAGGTAGGCGGCCTCATGTGCCGCAGTGAGCGCCCGAAGCTGCGCGATGAGCGCCTTTTGCGCGTCGTCGTCCGACCGGGTGAGGCGCGTCATATCGACCTCCACCAGCGTCACGCCGCGATTGGTGAACCGATCCACGGCGTCGGCCAGGCGCGGGTCCAGCACCCGGCAGAGCGGGCACCAGTTTGCCGAGAAATTGATAATTTTGACAGCGGGGTCTGCCGCAGACGAAAGGCAGAGGGCGATGAACGCGACCGATGTTGAGATCATCCGGAAAGGCATCGGACCAGACTAGCCTGCAACACTCGGGACTTGCCAGCTACACTAGCAGTTCAGGGCGTTGGTTGCTGCGATAGATTCGCGGTCATTGCGTAAGACTTGCCGGGGCGACGGGGCAGGAACAGGTCACTGCAGGCACGCGTGTCTTCGCCTATGGGCGAGAACGATACGCATGAATAATGGGCGGAGGCGCCGGACTCGAATGTCGGTTTGCCATGCCATGCGGACATGAAGGGCTTGCCTGTCCAGGCGTTGAAAATGACGCTGCCCGGTGTCGTGGGAAGATACGCGTCGCCCTCCACGGTCTTGTAGTAGGGCGCGCCGTCTACATACCAGGTAATGCCTTCAGGGGCCCACTCGAAAGCATAAAGATGGTCTGCTTCGGCGGCATCAAAGGGCAGGTCGAAGGTTGCGGACGCGCCGGTCTTGCCATTGCGGAAATAGTTGAAGTGAATACGCGATGTATCGAGACCGAGGAACTCGATGTCGATTTCGTCATGAGGGTTACCTTCGTAAGACCCTGTATAGGTGAAGAATGATGACACGAGTCCCGAGCCCTTGGCCGGCCGCATTACAACCTCGTAGCGGCCATAGCCATAGGTTTTCAGCGTCTTCATCTCACCGCCGGTATAGGGGCCGGACCGGGACGGTTGGCGTCGCACTTCAAGGTCTGCGCCTGCCGCCGACTGGCCAATATTGTCACGAGACCAGTCGCCGCCATAGTGACCCGTGGGGTTCGAATATTCCGAACGGTAGAAAAAGGCGTCGTTCAGCGTGTCGCCGAGCAGCGTAATGAAACCGGGCGCCGAGGGGAGTTTCGGGCGGGCCTTTATGGGGGCGGCAAGGGGGCGCCGGGGTGCGGGTGTCGCTGGTACAGGGGTCGGAGCGGGAAGAATAGGCTGGACGGCGGGGGCAACTGGCTGGCTTTCAGACAGGTCATCCGGCACCGTCGCTTCGATGGCGGCGGCTATCACGCTCCCGGTCGGTTTTGGCTTGCCGAAATCGCTCAGCATGAAAATCCCAAAACCGCACAGCGCGATGAGGCAGGATACGATGAGCGCGTCGTCGCCTGTAGTTGTATGGGCAGTGGCAGGTTTTTGTTGGGTATTCAGCAATTTCGACACGCACAATAAAGGTTAATGGTACCCTAATTGAGCAAGACTTGCGCCAAGTGGCCAGACCAACAGCCCATGCGGCGCTGATCAGGCTTCGTCAGGCCCGTCGCCGCCCGTCGCATTCATGGCTTTCATGTTGCGCATCATGAAAAGCGGGACCGACCCGATCGGCGTGACCGCCCAGTCGAGGGGCTGATCGTGTGGTTCGGCCGGGACTGCGTCAATCTGCTGGGCGGGATAGGCCACGGCGCAGGCGAAGGCGCGGCCGGCGGCACGCAGGTCGTGGATGGCCCGGTCATAGTGGCCTTTGCCGTAACCGAGGCGATTGCCCATCGCGTCGAATGCGAGGAGGGGAGTCAGGATGAGGGTCGGGCTGACTTCCGGTGCATCGAGGCCAGGTTCGGACAGGCCAAACGGGCGGCGCTCCAGTGGCTCGCCGAGCGACCACATGCGCCAGGTCATGCGCCCGTCATCTTCCACCCGGGGTAGGCACAGTTCGGCGCCAGCGCGGCTGAGGCGTTGCATCAAGGGGGTGGGATCAATTTCTTCGTTTATCGGCACATAGCCAGCCACGACAGGGCCGTAGCGTTCCAGAAGTTTCATGGGAAACAGATCCGCCAGCTTTTCGGCGGCGTCCGGATCGCGGGCGGCTGCCTCGGCGCGCAGGGTGCGCATGCGGTGGCGAAGCTGTATCTTGTCGGGCTTTTTGGACATGGGGGGAGCCTTAACGCGCGTCTGCGCTGGCGTCACGCCCGAAAGATAGCGCACAAGAACCGCAGACGTCGCTGGGCATATTCACTCCCGTCAACCTAGAGACTAGGTGGGCGCCGGGTGAGCCCGGACCAGGGTCCGAACCAGAATGCCAGCTCCCTGACGGAAAGTAAGGTCGCCGGAGTTCAGTCCCATTGCGGGCGCCGCAGCCCTTGTGCAGGAGCAGATGTAAGCTTCAACCGTGAAGAATGTAAGAGCGTTTATTCCGCGCCCGTGTCGACATCGAAGGCGTAGAGGAGTGTTTGCTGGCGGACCGAGAAATTATTGTCGGAAATCAGCCAGATGCGCAGCGTGTCATTATCAATGAATTCTGCAGCCACGCCTTCGAAATTATCAACCATCATGGGCCGTTTTAGCTCGATCTGCAGATCGGATGTCGACCAGGTGACGATATTCCGGTTACCGCGAATGGGATCATAGCTGCGATACAGGGTGACCGTGACGGGCATGCCGGACGCATCGACCGCCTCGTCCAGCCCAACGAGCGAATAGCCACCGGGACTGGGTGCCATGTCCCCGGTAAGAACGCCGTCTCCGTTGGCGAGGATGATTCCGAGAGGGGACGGTCCGCCGAAAAGGCTTTCCAGCCCGAACTTCAATGTGCCGGCTGGAAGGATCGACAGCGCTTCAGCGCCCTGGTTCTCGTCAATTGGCTTGCCCGAAACCTCAAAGGGCAGGCGGGCGACATGGGCCGCCCGGGCGGCTGCGCCGCAGTCGCCGAGGTCAAAGGCTTCAATCCGGTGGTCGCGCTCGAAACTCACAAGGGCGATTGCGTCGCGCAGGACCAGACCTTCGGCGTCTCCCTGGGTCTTGCCGGAAAGCTGCTTGCCGTCCGGGCCGAGCATATAGGCAAGCTTGCCGGTGCCATCGGGTTCGCTGTCCGAGAGCCCGATCCAGACAAAGGCTCCCGCGTCGGACACAGAGAGGAGGCCGCCGTCCGGCAGCGTTTCCAGACCGGACAGCCCGCCAAAGTTCTCGTTGCCAGAGGTCAGGCTCCAGCCATGGGCGAAGGTGACCGTGGCAGGCAAGGCGGGATTCGCGCGCGAGGCATCAAGTTCGACCGGGACCGCTGTAATCGGGATCGCCAGCGGCGCCACGTTCAGAGTTCCTGCTGGGCACGATTCGACCCGCAGGGCGCGCGCGGACGCTTCGAAACTCCAAAGGGCCGAGGGGCTTGTCGGTGCGACCGTAACGGGCGCGACGGGCTCAGGCGCCGAACAGGCGACGAGGCCCAGAAGGAGCGAAGCGATGAGCACGGACTTGTTCATGCGATGTCCTGGTTCAATTGAGCTGCGTTTGGTCCTGCCTGTCTCATCGCAGGGCGGCAAATACAAGGCGAAACTGGCGAAATACGCGGATAGGACAATGGGGCTCTGGATTTCGAAAGCGAACCCATACATGAGAGTCGGGATGACGCAGATTCCTCTCGCCCGCCGGTCACCGATTCCACCGGACACCTGTAACCTTGCCAGCGCCATTGAGGTGGTGGGAGACAGGTGGACGCTGCTGATATTGCGCGCGGCGCTCTATGGCGTTCGCCGTTTCGATGACTTCCAGGCCGAGTTGAAATGCCCGCGTACCGTGCTGTCCGGCCGGTTGAGGTCGCTCGTAGACGCCGGCCTGCTGGTCAAAAGACCTTACAAGGCGCCGGGAAAGCGCGCCCGGCCTGAATACCTTCTGTCGGCGATGGGCCTGTCATTGCGCCCGATTCTGATCGGGCTGACCCAGTGGGGCGATGCCTGGCTGGCCGAAGGCGAAACGCCGCCGATCAGTTTCACCAAGGCGGGAACCAAAAGCGCGATCCGAGCGGCATTTGTCGATGCAGACGGGCGCGAAGTGCGGCCGGACCAGATTCGCACGGTTATCCGGGGGTGATCCGGTGCTTATGTCGACCAGCTTGGCCGAAAAGGCGGGAACGCGACCGGTCGAAATGCCTGCCTTGGCCGAAGATCCTGAACCATGGTCCCCACGCTCAGTAAATTGTGCAGCAGGCCCGAACTAAGCGCTTGCAAACACAAGCCTGATGCGCTTTATCACGCCTCTCGGTGGGGGTTCCTGCCGGGTACCAATTCAGGATGCGGGCGTAGCTCAGTGGTAGAGCACAACCTTGCCAAGGTTGGGGTCGAGGGTTCGAATCCCTTCGCCCGCTCCAGTTTTTTCATTTAAATTGAAGACGATACTCGACGCCTTCGAGCGTCAGCGATGCTTACAAGCGTCTTTAGAGCGACGACTGTAATCAGGGTGTAAGCAAGGTACGGTGTTATTTGGGGCACGGTGCGATTGTTGAGGAATACGTTCGCGAAGACGGCGTTTGCCGGTTTCGGGGCTGGTTCGATGACCTTGATGGCCAGGCTGCGGTCAAGGTGGGCAACCGCCATCATGCACTTGGACTGAGGTGAAGCGGCCCGCGATTTCAGGGACGCGGCCTCCGAGCGCGCTGCGCGCGATCCCACATTCACCATGGCCGTGCTTGACGAAGCCGCGGCCACCTTTCTTAGCGGCGAGCTTCATGTCGCGCGCCTGATCCTGCGCGATCTGGGCAATGCCTCTGCCGGGTTCGAGGGCCTCGCCATCGAGACCAATCGCTCAAACAAGAGCCTGCATCGCGTGCTCTCGGAAAAACGACACAACCTCGCAGCTGTCTTCGGGGTCATTGGGAGGCGATTGGTGGCACAGCTTAAGGCCCTCTGTTCCTGATTAAACTGAGAACGGGCACACTTGGCCATGAGTTTGTCGGCTAACGGCATTCGCGGTCTGCCCTCGCCGCGCAAGGACGGAACCTTACCCATAACACAATGCAAATATGCCGATTTCAGGGGATGGTGGCCCCCCGATCATGGAATGCCGGACCACTCCTTGCCTCGTTAACGCAAATGGGCAGAGGGAGACGCCCATGACCAGTTCAGCCGATTACTGCCGCCAATACGACCCCTATGATTTTGCGGACTTCGCGCAGGAGTTCTTGAGACGTAATCCGGAGTATCGCGCCCAATACAGTAAGCTGGACGGATCCTTGCACCTTGCCCCGGACTCGAAGGCTTGCAAAGAAATAGCTCATGCATGGGGGCTGGAGTTTCCCGTTCCCACCTGAGTTGAGCGCATCGGCAAGCCCTGCAATCTGGCGCGCGCACGAAGCCCCCTCGGTCGTCATCCTCGAAACGGCGGCTGATCCGCCGCTTGCGAATCGACCAGGCTCAGTACTGGTACGTCGTAGCATCCTAAATGAAGTCTCGAACCGTAACGGGAGGCATCTGGTACTTTCGGACAAGCACGGTCGCTACCGCTTGCTGATCAGAGAGAAAGGCAGTTTGCCAAACTCCGGATATCTCGTTGCTGGAGACGGATATCTGGAAATGCGCCTCGCCGCGATTGCGAGACTTCATGGTCCTCCGCGGCGAAATTCCAGCGCGATGGATCGTCAGTGCCTGAGACCCTCCAAATATCAAAGGCACCGACTTGTGCTCTTGTTGAAAATTCTCGATCGGCTGAGTGCAAATGAAATGCGACTGCCGACACTGAGAACCATCGCCACGGAGGTCATTTACCCGCAATCGCAGTTCGGTCGCGCGCTCGAATGGAAGACGTCATCCGCGCGGCGCCAGACACAGCGTCTGGTCAGCGAGGCACGGTACCTGATGCAAGCGGGATACCGGGACTTGTTGAAGGGACGCACTGGTCGGTCGAAAATCTCAACCGACCAGATCCATTCATTGCCTTGAAGTTAGCGATCGGGGCTTTGATCCATTTGCGAATGAAATCCGAATGATTTGATAGTTTTATTGAAACTCGAATTCCCTTATAGCCTTCGTTCGGCTTGCACTGGACGTCGGCGCGACCGGCGGCAGGACGTGCCTGGAAAAATTGGTAGCGTGGCAACATTGGTCCGGGGTTCGGATTGGAACTGCTCACCCGGGCACTTACCAGGCGGTTGGCTGTCGGCGTGTTGGTAAGCGCTGTGCCAACCGGACGGGCAACGGCATGAGTCTGGATATTGCTGAGGGATTTGCCGAGGAATTGCTCGGGGTTGAAACCGATAGCGGACTGAAGGAAACGCTGAAACGGGTCTGCGGCAGATTGGGATTCGACCATTTCGCTCTTACGTTCGAGACGCGAACGGGCGCCGACACCTCTCCTGAAGTTCTGTTGCATGATTATCCTGCTGAATGGGCGAAGGTCTATATCACCTTCGATTTAGCTGGTAAGGATCCGGTCAGGCGGGCCTGTGACAAGTCATTAACCGGCTTTACCTGGGAAAGCATCGACAGACTGGTCCCCATGACCCGCGGCGACCGGCAGATGCTCGCTGTCGGGCGAGAGTGCGGTATCGGGGATGGCTACACTGTTCCGCGCCACCTGCCGGGCCTGGCCAGAGGAAGCTGCACTTTTGCCGTTCGGCCGGGCGGCAGTCTGCCGACACGATGGCTCGCAGTCGCCGAACTCGTGGGCGCGCTCGCCCTTGGCTGCGCGGCGAGGACCAGCGGAATTCTCAGACTGGCATCTAACGCGAGGCTGAGCGACCGGCAGCGCGAATGCCTGCTCTGGACTGCTCGCGGCAAGACTGCGTCGGAAACTGCGATCATCCTGGGAATCAGCGAGGAGACTGTGGTGCAGCATCTCAAGATGGCGCGGGAGCGCTATGGGGTGCACTGTCGGCAATCGCTGATCCTCTCTGCGCTTTTCGATGGCCTGATTGGATTTGGCGACGTCATCAGATGGCCCGAGCGCAGCTGACTTTCCGATCGAACCGCCAGACGATGCCTCTTGTCCGGTATCAGCGATTTTGGATTGAGATCAAGTATCCCCAGTTCTTGGTATTTCGCTTTCCCGTTTGAATTGGTGTGATGGCCACCTTGTTCCCACAGACAGGTTGCCCTCATGCGTCCCCATCTATTGCCGCCGAATGTCACCCGGTCTGATCCCGTCCTCAAGTCGATGTTCGAGGCACGCAAACGGGTGTTTGTGGACCTTCTCAAATGGGACGTGCCTGTCCTGGGCAAGCGATATGAAATCGACCAGTTTGACACGCCCGACGCGACATATCTGATCCTCGCGGCCGCACGCGGGAAACATCGGGCCTCCGCGCGGCTCCTGCGCACCGACGGGGCGCATATCCTCGGGGAACTGTTCCCGCGTCTTTGCAAGGGGCAGATACCTTCGGGTGCCACTACCCGCGAAATCACCCGCTTCTGCATCGATCCCGAGCTGTCCAGGGCCGAGCGACGCGAAGCGCGCAATCAGCTGGTGACGGCTCTCGTCGAGCACGCAATCTGCACGGGAATCACAGATTATACGGCCGTTGCCAGCGTCGGCTGGTTCCGGCAGATCGCAGCCTTCGGCTGGGAATGCCAGGCGCTCGGTCCGCAGCGGAATGTCGGCGGGGAGTTGCTGGTCGCGCTGCATATCAGCGTCGACGAGGAAACACCTGCCAAGCTTGCCGCGAACGGGATATATTGTCCCTCCGCGTTTCGGCTCGCCGGAGCGGGAGGTCTGCAATGACAGGCGGGCAGGACATCTCCCGATGGGCAGAATGCCTGCTGCGGGACGGCTATTGCATCATTCCCGATCTGCTTCCTTCGTCAGTGCTCTGCGAGCTCGATTCCGATCTTGAAGGCCAGTTTGAGCAGACCCCATTTGGTGACGGCGATTTCTACGGATACCGGACCAAGCGCCTCGGACGTCTGCTTCGCCGGTCCCGGGCCGCAGAAAAACTGGTCCTTGAGCCCGGCATTCTGGCGCTTGCAAGAGAGATACTGGGTCCGGCTTGCGAGCGGATTCAGCTCAATGTGGCGCAGGCGATCGAGATTCATCCTGGCGAGATCGAGCAGTTCCCTCACTGTGATCAGGATATGTGGGCAGGCGTCAAGGGTCAGCACGAGTATCTGCTCAACGTGATGTGGCCAATCACCGGCTTCACACAGCAGAACGGGGCGACGCGCATCTATCCCGGGACGCACAAACAACAAATTCAGTCACTTGGCGAACTGGCAGATCCGGTAATAGCGCAGTGCGGGCCCGGTTCAGCGATCTGCTTTCTTGGTTCGACGGTTCACGGAGCCGGCGCCAACAGATCGCAGGCCGTGCGCCGTGGCGTTGTTGTCGGCTACAGCCTTGGCTGGTTGAAGCCCTATGAAAACCTGTGGCTGGCCTATCCACCTGAAATTGCCAGGAGCTTTTCCCCGGAACTGGCCGAGCTCACGGGCTATGTGCAGCACCGTCCCAATCTTGGCAACTTCGAGGGCCAGTGTCCGTCTCTGGTTCTGCGCAGCGATGTGCCTGCTTTCCCTCGCGCAACCGATGCCTTACGCCCCGACCAGGAGGCGGCGGTCAGTGAGTTCGCGAACGGGCAGCGGCTTGGAGTATGAGTCCGGCTCATGTTCTTGAGCCGACGTTGCAGCGCCTCAAGCGCATGCTCATGGAGGGAGTGTGGTCTCCCGGTGAGAGACTCGAGGCACTTCGACTGGCCGACGAGTTCGGCGTCAGCATGACGCCGGTGCGAGACAGCCTGAACCAGCTGGTGGGTGCACGGCTGGTCGATATGAAGCCGGGTGAAGGCTACCGGGTTACGCGAATAACTGAGCAAAGCCTGCGCGATATGCTCGATCTCAACCTTGCGCTCCTTGAGACAGCACTTTCTGCTGGAGCGCCTGCCAGTCAGCCTGCCTTAGCGGCAACTGCGGGTTCGGCCTATGCTGACCGGGTCGCCGCCCTGTTCGATGCCATCGCGCTGCGTGCGGGTAACACCGTTCTCACCGAAACCCTGAAATCACTGGGTGAGCGCATGCACGTCATCCGCAAGCTTGAGCCGGTCGTTTTTCCCGATGCAGCACATGAAATTGAGGTGATAGAGCGATTGGTCGAAGCGGAGGACCCTGCCCTTCAATCCGCAATCCACAACTATCATGAGCAGCGGCGGCGCAATGCTTCGGCGCTAATCGGCTTACTCAACTGATTTCGCCCCTGAGAATCCGGATTGGACCACCCGTCCCGGCGCACCGCGCACTTCGAAGGCTGGCATCGGGTCCGGGATGTGGACACCCTTCGGAACCATGATCCGCGCGAGAACAGATGCGACCGATCTGAACCAAATTCAACAAATTCAAGCAGTTTTCAGCGCTCCTCCGACTTGCGCATTGGCTCTCACTTCGTCAGGATGGCACTGCGTAGGCTGAATATTGGCGTAGGCTGCGTGGATATTTCCGCCAGGCATCATGCACGCCGGTCACATAGCGGACCGGCGGCCGGACCGGTCAAGGACGCCGTAATGCGTCCATACGGCGGCACAGCGCTGGATATCGGATATCTCCGGCCCTCGCGCCGGGGCTATGCGGTTGCGCCACTGCGATGCCTGCATGTATCGAAGCTTCGTACGGCGAGATTGCGGGACTCCATCCGCTGCGACGCCCTCGGCTTGCGCCGTTCCGCGAGCCGCCGACCTCCCCGTGCACTGCGTTCTCGAGGCGATCTATCGCCGCGAGCGGGCTGGATTGCTGCACTATCTCAGAGCGCGTGTCGGGGAAGACCTGGCGCTCGACCTTGCGCAGGAGGTCTTTCTTCGCGCTTCGACAAGCTGCCAGATTGCGCATCTCGTCAATCCCGGCGGGTTTCTTCACCGCATAGCCCGCAATATGCTGATTGACCGGGCGCGCCGCCGAAGCTGCCGGATCGCCACAATGCCGCTCAACGAGGCGATCGACGCACCTTGCGCCGCAGAGCAAGAGAACGAACTTGAGGCACGGGACCTGATGATTTCTCTCGAGCGCGCGCTGACAGCTCTGCCGGAGCGAACGCGGACGATCTTCGCGATGCACCGGTTCGAGGAGAAGGCATATCGCGAGATCCAGCGCGAACTCGGTATCTCGCTCGCCGCAGTCGAATATCACATGATGAAGGCGCTGGCGCACCTTCGCGAAAGTCTGAAGCTGGCGGCTTGATGATGCGGTGCAGACCGTGCTTCATTGCTTTTCCTTCCATTACCCCAAGGATACTGCACCATCGATCTCAGGGACCGGCCATCCAATCGGGCAGATTTGCCCATCTGCAGCAGGGTCAAGCATGATGCATCATATATGAGGTATTATTCTTGAAATGACTCATATTACCTGATATACGAGGCAAATGCTCGATCTCACTACCCTTGGAGCCAAGATCGCGGAAAGGCGCCGCGCGCAGCGCATGACGCAGGCAGAACTCGCCCGGCGTGCCGGGGTCGGGCGCTCGACGCTCGAAGCGCTGGAAAATGGCCGCATGGCGGAATTGGGCTACGGCAAGGTTGCACGCATCCTGGCGGCGCTGGGCCTGACCTTCAAGCTGGGCGAGGCCAACCGCGGGCGGCCAACGCTTGAGGATCTCATCGCCGAGACGGATGCCATAGCATGACGATCAGGGTCTGGACCGATGGGCGCGGTTCGGGTCTGCTCGGCCCCAAGGGCGTGCGGGGTACAGCGTTCGCCTATGCGGCCGAGGCCGGGCCGGCCGATGCGGTGTCCATCACGATGCCGGTCCGCCTGGCCTCCTGGGACAGCGATTTCGGACTCGCCCCGATTTTTGAAATGAACTTGCCCGAAGGCGCGCTGCGAGAGCGGCTGCGCATGGCGTTCGCCAAAGCCACCGGGTCGTTCGACGATCTCGATCTGCTGGCGATCGTCGGCCGCTCGCAAGTGGGGCGCCTGCGCTATACCGACGAGCACGCGGTGCTGGATCGGACCGTTCCCTTCCAATCGGTCGATGAGCTGCTGGCAAGCCGGCGGGACGGCAATCTGTTCCAGTACCTGCTGGAGCGGTTTGCCCCCTATTCAGGCGTGAGCGGCGTCCAGCCCAAACTGCTCATCCGCGACGACGAAGCATGGGGCGGCGAGGCCGGGGCGGGCGAGCAGACCAGCATCCAGGGCGCTACGCACATCGTCAAATTCTGGGAGAACGAGTACCCGCAGCTCGCCGCAAACGAGTTTCTCTGCCTAACGGCAGCCGGGCGCTGCGGTCTGCAGGTGCCGCGGTTCCGGCTTTCCGAAGATGGCCGCGCGCTTGTCATCGACCGGTTCGATCTGCGCGCGGATGGCCGCTACCGCGGATTTGAGGACTTTTGCGTACTGAACGGCCGCAGAACCGCTGACAAATATCTCGGCTCCTACGAGACAGCGGTGCTCAAACGGTTTCGCGAATTTGCTTCACCCGGCCAGATTGCAAGGGGGTCGGAAACACTCTTCCGGATGATCGCGCTCAATGCCGCTCTGCGCAACGGTGATGCGCACCTCAAGAACTTCGGGGTCGTTTACGACGATGTCGAGGGCGGAATCGCTTTGGCGCCGGTCTACGATATCGTGACGACCACGGCCTATATTCGCGCCGATCAGATGGCGCTTACGCTCGACGGTTCGACCCGGTGGCCGACTGCCCGGCAACTGCTGGCTTTTGGAACGACCCGGCAGATCGGCTCGCCCGCGGTCATCAAAGGCATACTCGGCGAAATTGCCGAAGGCGTGAACGAAACGATGGAGCAAATCAGACAGCATATCCGCGGGCACCCCGAGTTCGAGGAAGTCGGCAAGCGGATGCTGGTGGAATGGGCCGAAGGTATCCGCACCAGCCTGGTCGAATAGACCGGGGCACCGCTTTGTTACGCAGTGACGAGGCGATCAGCCGCGACTGGTTTGAAGCCCATGCCTAGCAGGTGCTGGTGCCCGAACTGCAGCCGGGTGCCGCCGACAGGAAATTCTCCTCAAACAAAAATAATTTCATTTGTAACTAAGGTCGCGGCGATCTGCCGCGTCAATACCCTTCACCGGACGCTGCCGCAAAGGCTGGCCGGATAATCAGGAGGGAGAATTTGATGCCAACCACATATCGTGCCGCCACGGCCTTGCTCGCAGGAGCCGCATTCGTTTCATTGATGCAGCCGGTCCATGCGCAGGAGACCGCAGCGGGCAAGCCCGCACCCGAAGATACCGGCGATACCATTACCGCCCCGGCGGAGAAGGCCGAAGGGGAGGGAATCGTCGTCACCGGCTCGCGGATCAGGGGAGCTGGGTTCACCGGCGATGTCACAACGCTCGACCGCGAAGCGATCATCGCGGCCGGACAGATCGATCTGGGCGAAGCGATCCGTTCGCTACCGCAGAATTTTTCTGGCGGACAGAACCCTGGAATCGGAACAGGCGCCGGACTTGCCAACGCCAATGTCAATTCGGCATCGAGCGCCAATCTGCGCGGGCTTGGCCCGGACGCGACGCTGACGCTGCTCAACGGTCACCGGCTGCCCTACGACTCCGCGTTCCAAGGCGTCGATATCTCAGCGATTCCGCTGGCCGCGCTCGACCGCATCGAGGTCGTGCCCGACGGGGCATCGGCGGTCTATGGCTCGGATGCGGTCGCGGGCGTGGTCAATGTCATCCTGCGCCGCGACTTCGAGGGGGTGGCAACGTCCGGGCAATTGGGCGCGAGCAGCGGCGGCGGTTATTTCCGGCAGCAGGCCGATCTCGTCGCAGGCAAAAAATGGAGCGGCGGCGGGTTCCTGCTGGCCTATGACTTCGTCCACAATTCGGCGATCGATGCGGATCAGCGCTCCTATGCGGGCTCGCTCGACCCCGATAGCTCGCTGTTCCCCTCGCAAAGCCGCCACGCGGTCACGCTGTCCGCGCGCCAAGAGCTGGGCGCAGGCGTCACCGCGAGCCTCGATGCGCTTTATTCCAACCGGCATTCGCAGACGATCGGCGGGACACCGGCCTTGCGCTCCGAGTTCCGCCCCGCGGTTGAATCCTACACGCTCGCACCTTCGCTCGAGGTGGCGCTCGGATCGGGCTGGCAAGCCAGCCTGAGCGGCGTCTACGGCCGCGACCGCACGCATGTTTCGACGCGGTTCACACCGCAGACTGGGGCCGGGAGGCTGATCACCGGCTGCATCTGCAACAGCGTCACCTCGCTCGAGTTCGGCGCGGAAGGGGCGCTGTTTGCGCTCCCCGGGGGGAGTGCGCGCCTCGCGCTGGGCGGCGGATTTCGCAACAATGGCATGGATTTCACGCAGCCGGTCAACGGTGTGCCGGGCCGGGAATTCGATGTCACGCGCCGCAGCCGCTTTGCCTATGGCGAGGTCTACCTGCCGTTTGTCTCGCCTGGGATGGAGCTGCCGGGCCTCAGGCAGCTGAGCCTGTCGGGCGCGCTGCGCTATGAGGATATTCGCAGCATGGACAAGGTCGCGACGCCGCGGCTGGGACTGATCTATTCGCCATTTTCCCCGCTGATCCTGCGCGGCACCTGGTCGCGTTCGTTCAAGGCTCCGACGCTGTTCCAGCAGTTCATTCCGTTCCAAGCCTTCCTGCTTCCCGCGGCCGCGTTCGGCGCGGGCCCGGGCACGGTGATGTTCGCGAGCGGTGGCAATCCCGATCTCGTCCCCGAGCGCGCGCGCAGCTGGACAGCGGGCTTCGAACTGCGTCCGAAATCGGTTCAAGACCTCACGATTGCGGCGACCTGGTTCGATATCAACTACCGCGACCGGGTAGTTCAACCGATTGCCGGCTCGATTGCCGCGGCCTTCCGCGATCCCGGCTTTGCGACCCTGATCAACTTCTCGCCAAGCCCGGCCGAACTCGACGATCTGATCGCGGGCGCGCTATTCGGGCTCGAGAATTTCTCGGGGAGCGCCTTCGATCCGGCCAATGTCGCAGCCCTGGTCGACAACCGCAACATCAATGTTGCGCTTCAGGATATCCACGGGATCGACGGCCGTCTGGCGTGGTCGAACGATCTCGGCGAAGGGCGCAGGCTCGGCTTCGATCTGGCCGGAACCTGGCTCAAGAGCAGCCAGCAGCTGACCGCCGATCTGCCTGAGGTCCAGCTTGCTGGAACGGTGTTCAACCCGCCCAAGCTGAGGCTGCGGGGAACTGCGTCGTTCGCCAGCGGCGGGTTCCGCTTGTCGTCCTCGCTCAATATGACCGGAAGGCTGACCGACCGGCGCTTTGCGACCGAAAGCCGCATATCGCCCAACGCCACGCTCGACATGTCGGCCAGCTACGATGTGATTCCCGGCGAAGGGCGCGATCCGGGACTGACGATCGCGCTTACGGTCAACAATCTGCTGGGCGACAGGCCTGAGGTGATCCGCACGACAGGCCCGACCGATACGCCGTTTGATTCGACCAATTTCTCGCCGATCGGGCGGTTCATTGCGCTCGGGATCAGGAGGCAGTGGTGATGGGCTTGATGCTCTCTCTTGCGCTCGCGCAGGCGGCGGTGCCGGGTGCGGATCTTCCCGCCCCGGCAGAAGACCCCTGCGCGCTCTTCGAGCGACTGGGGGATCAGACACCTGGCACAGCACGTCCGATCGTGGCGATGGACCTTACCCGGATTGCCGACATCGGCAGGTCCGACCCCAACCCCTCGGCAAGTCCGTTCGCCGTGTCGCCAGACGGCAAGGAAATTGCCTTTCTGATCCGGCGCGCGAACCCTCAGGCCAATGCCTTTTGCCAGCGTCTGATGACCGCGCCGATGGATGGCAGCGTCGAGGAACGCGAGATCGCGAGGGGCGGCGAACTCATCAGGGCCGATTTCGCCTTGCGCAACTTTCCTTCGTTCGAGGCTGGATATGCCAAGGTTATCACACCGCGCTGGTCGCCCGAGGGGAGCCGCATCGCATTCCTGAGGCGCGAGGGTGGACCGGCGCAGGTCTGGCTGGTCGATGCGGGCGGCAAGACCCCTGCTCGGCAGGCGACCGCGATGCTCGACGACGTCGATGATTTCGCCTGGATCCCGGACGGTCAGGCGCTGATCGTCGCGACCCGTCCGGCACTTCGTCTCCAGAACGAAGCCATTGCGCAGGAGGCGCGCGAAGGATTCCTGTTCGACGATCGCTTCGCCCCGCAGTTTTCCGATTCCCCAATCCCGACCGGACCGCTCACGCCTGAATATACCAGGGTCGATCTGGCTTCGGGCGCATCCAGACCTGCGTCGCTTTCCGAAATCGCGCTGCTCGTTCCCGGTCGGGCGAAAGAACTGCCTGTTTCGGCGGGGGCCTTCGCCAAGGAACCTGATGGCCTGCTTGCGTGGAGCGAAGCGACCGATCCGGAGCGGCTGATCAGCCCGACGCGGCTGGTCATGACGCAGGGCGATGGAACAACGGTTAGTTGCGAAGCGGAACGCTGCTCGGGAACCATGCTGCTGTGGTGGTCGGCGCAGCGCCGCAAGTTCTATGCGCTCCAGAAGACCGGCTGGGCAGAAAGCATGATGCAGCTCCTCGAATGGGACCCGGGCGAGCCTGCGCCAAGGCGCGTCCTGCTTACCGAAGACGTGCTGGTGGGTTGCGCGCTTGCGGATCGCGAACTGGTCTGCGCCCGCGAGGGATCGGCAAGGCCGCGTCGACTGGTCGGTATCGACCTCGAAACGGGCCGCGAGCGGGTGATCTTCGATCCCAATCCCGGGTTTGGCAGGATCAAGTTGGGCAAAGTGCAAAGACTGCGTTTTCTCAATGCCTATGGGGTCGAGAGCTATGCCGACCTCGTGCTGCCTCCCGATCACAGGTCCGGGGACAGGCATCCGCTGGTGGTGGTGCAATATATCAGCCATGGGTTTCTGCGCGGCGGCACCGGCGACGAGGTTCCGGTCCATGTGCTTGCCGCGCGGGGCTTTGCGGTCTTGAGCTTTGCGCGGCCCGATTTCGTGGCTTCGGCGATGCAGGCGAGGAGCGAGGTCGAACTGCGCACCGCCAACCGCATCGACTGGATCGACCGGCGCAGCGTCCAGTCATCGCTCGAGCAAGGGGTAGCGCTGGCGATCGCCACCGGCGCCGTCGATCAGGGTCGCATGGGGATCAGCGGGTTCAGCGACGGTACTTCCACCGTCCAATGGGCACTGATCAATTCCTCGCTGTTCAAGACCGCCTCGCTGGGTGCGTGCTGTGAGGACATCTATTCCTATCCGCTGGCTGGAGGCCCTGCCTTCACCCAATTCGGGCGCGATATGGGCTATCGCTTCTTTGAGCCTGGCGCGGAAGAATTCTGGAGGCCGATGTCGCTGGTGCTCAATGCCGATAGAATCGATGTACCGATCCTGATCCAGACCGGGGACAGCGAATACGAGATCGGGCTCGATGTGGTCGAGGCCTTCAGAAGCCGCGGCAAGGCAATCGAGCTCCATGTGCTTGGGGACGAGCCGCATTTCAAATGGCAGCCCGCGCACCGGCTGGCGATCTACGAGAGATCAACCGAATGGTTCGAATTCTGGCTCATGCACCGCATGAACTGCGCGGCGGCGAAAGCGGCGCAGTATCGCCGATGGAAGGCGATGAAGGGCGCGCCGCCCGCCGATCAGCTGCATTGCTCAGCGGGCACGGCACTGTCATGGACGCGCCCGGGCGACGGGATCGGCCAGGCTGGCGAAGCCAGTCCAGGCTCTGACTTTCGGGCGGTCAAGGACTTGGGTCACAGCCCCAGATCTGTTTCATCGGTGCTGACGGGGAGCTATATGGCTTCTGCTGCAAGTTCTGATGCCAGCTCGCGTAGCCCGATAACCTCAATTCCTTCTGCTTTGGGATACCGTTCGTTCCCCGAATAAACGATGAGTGTGCGGTCAGGCATTATGTCGTCGCGCGCATGGTGAAAGCCCTTCTGCGTTTTGGGGGCCAGGCCTCGCTTGATTTCGATTGCCCAGCGCTGGCCTTGCGGGAGGTCGAGCACCAGATCGATCTCGGCCCCTGCTGACGTTCGGTAAAAACTTGCCTGTGTCCGCTCAGGCGCCGCCGCAAGCAGATTTTCGATAACGAAACCTTCCCAACTTGCCCCCACTATCGGATGGCCGGCAAGCGCATCGAAATTGGCAAGGCCAAGGAGAGCGTGCACGAGACCGCTATCACGAACATAGACCTTGGGCGACTTTACCAACCGCTTCCCGACATTGCCGTGTAGCGGCGGGAGCCTGCGGATAAGCAGCAGGTCAACCAGGAGGTCGATATATCGATTCACGGTCTGCGCGCTGACATCGAGCCCGCCGGCAAGCTTTGATGCATTCAGGAGACCGCCCTGGTTGTGCGCCAGCATGGTCCACAGGCGTTCGAGTGTCTCGGCGGGCAATCTCGGCCCGAACAGCGCAACATCTCTCTCCAGATAGGTGCGGATGAAGTCTTTTCTGAGATGGTAGCTGTGCTCGTCGGTTTCGGCGAGGTAGCTGTCGGGATAGCCGCCGCGTACCCAAAGCGCATTCAGCGCGGGTGCCTCATCGGGTATCTCCAGAACATCCAGCGGCCCCATATTGATGTAGGCGATCCGGCCCGCGAGGGTTTCGCCCGATTGCCTCAAGAGGTCGATTGCAGCTGAGCCCAAAATCAGAAATCTTCCTGTCCTCCGCCCCTCTCTTCGTCCCTGATCGATGATCCCGCGCAAGTCCTGAAAGAGTTCGGGCACACGATGAATCTCATCAAGGATGACCAGCCGATCCTGAAACTGTTCGAGATAGAGTTTGGGCTCAGTCAGCTTTTCTCTGTCGGAGCGATCTTCCAGATCCAGATAGATTGCGCCGCGAGCTTCCCCAATTTCGAGCGCCAGCGTGGTCTTGCCGATCTGTCTCGGCCCGATAAGAGCTACGGCGGCTTGGTAGCCTAAGGCTTGCTCCACTTTCTGCCTGATATGTCTCTCTAACATCCTTGCATATTATCTATAACATGGACGATATGCAAGAATAAATGGTCTTTTAGAAGAGAATTTCCTGATAATCCGCCGAGGCGTGGCGGTTTTGCAAGGATTCCTCTTTGAACTTGGAACCATACCCGGAAGGAAACGGGATACCGGGATGAAGCGGCGAACCCAAGGTGCCGTTTTACCGTACGCACGCGCCACGAAGCGCCCCACGAGGCTGCACGGTACGACCAATGGAAGGGGCGATGCAGGGTGCACCGCGTGCGGGTCAGCTGCACTGCGCACCAGACACATCGGCCATACCATGAGCGCGCTCAAGCTTCGTGGTCGACGAGCCTGGTGAATCCAACCCAGGCTAATCAAAGCAGGCTCTGGCTGGGTTGAGCAAGTCCGATCCGGCGAGGAAGACGAGGGGTATTTGCCGTCCGGCAAACAAGCGGCATCGAGTGGACGATGGAGCTTAAAGCGGGTTATTTCGGGTTTTTCGGCCTTTAAGGCCGAGAAATTCGGCTTCGCCGTTGTTGACCTGATGGTTAATCGGAGTTTTTTTGCGGTGTCCGGGGCTCTCAAGACGTTTTCGCTGACAGTAACGCGCCAGCACCCCTTCGTTAAAATCGGGTGGAAATGGATGGACAAATGGATGGCGCGGGCGCGTTACTGTCAGCGATGCCGCCAGGGCCGCAGGTGCCAACAGGAACACCATCAAGGACCATATCCAGGCTCGCATCCTGCCGAAGACTTGCGCTTCGCACGAGGCACATCAACCCTGCCATGAGCGCGCCCAGGCTTCGGCCTCGGCGAGATCGAGCAGGCGGTAGATGATCGAACCACCTGAAAGCGCGTCAACCGAAAGCGCCTGCTCGGTCGCGGCAATGTCGAGCAGGCCGTGGTGCGCGAGCAGCCCGTCAAGGAGCATGGCGCGGATCGCGGGGCAATTGCGTTCAAAGCTGCGGCGAATGAAACTGTCGGGGCCCGCCTTGGAGGTTCGCACGGCGATCTCGCGGGGCAGATCGCGCGCGAAGGCGGCGCGCGCGGGCGCGCGATTGATCCCGCCCGCGCACCAGAGCCACGTGGGCACCGCGAGACAGAACTCGAGCAGCGGCTGGCACATCAGCGGCGAAAAGCGCGGCAGGCCCGCCGCGCCGAGGCCGTGCAGATGGTTTTGCGCGCGCATGATCAGCGAGAGATGATCGCGCTTGCCGCCATGACGACCGACCTCGCTGTCGAGCCAGGGTGTCAGCGGATCAGGGACGCGGCACCGTTCGGGCGCGGGCGCAAGCAGGCGCGTGTCGGCGGGCCAGCGATCTGGGTGGCCGCGTCTCATCAGCCGCATGAGGACCGCGCGCGCCATGGCCGGGATATCGCAGCCGGTCACCTGACACATGTCCAGTAACGTCGTCAGAGTTCCTCCTCCAGGCCCTTCGCAGCGCAGCCGGTCGACGATCGGCGCTGCCGAATGGAGATAGCAGAACAGATTGTCGCCGCCGTTGCCGTCGAGCACAGCGCTAGCCCCAAGGTGGTCGGCAGCCGCTAGAAGCGCCGAGTCGAGAGAGGCGAGGAAGGGCCGACGCGACGGACGCGCCAGTCCGGCCGAGGCCGGGCGATGCGGATCGATCAAGCCCGGATCATGGAGCGCGGCGAAGCAGCGAACACCAAGATGATCGGCGAGCAGGCGGACGAAGGACCGCTCGTCGCCGCTCGGATCGGCGGTGGCAAGGGTAATGCACGAAAATGATGCGCCGCTGCGGGCAAGCGCGGCGCAGATGAACGAGGAATCGACCCCGCCCGAGGCCGCGACCGCGACCGGCCCGAGGCAGCGCGACCAGGCGCCGATCACGCCGACGGCGAGACCGCGCAGCTCCTCCGCGACTTGCGTGAAGGACATTGCACGATCCTGGGGCATGAAGGCCGAAGGCTGCCACATCCGCGCAGCGGCGCGCTCCTCACCTGCGAGCGCTACGAGCGCGCCGGGTGCAAGCTCGGTCACCCCGTCAAGACAGGTCGAGCGCTGCCGCAGTTCTGGCCGGCACAGCTGCGCATGAAGCGCGGGCCATGACACCTTGATCCTCCTCCCGGCGGCCTCCTGGAGCAACGCGGGGTGCGATGTCAGCAGGACATGCGAGGCGGTCTCGAAGCGGTAGGCGGGCAGCATGCCTGAGGGGTCGACCAGCATGTAAAGCGCGCCCGAGAGCGGATCGGCGAGGATAGCGGCATAGGCGCCCCAGCATTCGTGCAGCAACCAGGCGGCAAGCTCCCCGGGTCCCCGATCCCGCGGGGCATGAGCGGGAAGAACGGTGAGCCGATCTCCCGAACTGCGCGAGAACAGGACGCCGATGATCGCGCCAGCAGCGCCCAGATCGATGCGAGCGCACTCGTCCTCTACCCACAGGCGCGCGCGCTCGGCGCAGGTGCGTTCGGGGCTGCGCGCAGCGGATAGAACCGGAAGATTGGAGCGCTGCGCAACTTTCGGCACTGCCAGCAGGAACATGGCGGGCTTCATACGATGAGGATGGGAGAGTAGCGGAGCACTTCCTCGGCGCTGTCGCCAAGGACGTGGTCACCGGTCTGCGCCCAGGCGTGCGCGCCGAACGGGGCGAGCTTGACCCCGATCACGACATGCGCGCGCATGCCGCGCGCGGCGAGGCAGAGCGTAAGCGCGATCGAGCGGGGCAGACAGCGATCGGCGGTCGAGCGCAGCAACCGGGCATGTTCGAAGGCACGGATCGTTCGCGCCGCAGCGTCAGCGTCGGCAAAGCCATTGGCGCAGCGCCTCTCAAGTGTGCGCCGCAAATCGAACAGGACCGAGGAGAACGGGCGATGCGCGAGCCAGCGTTCGGCGCGGCGCTGCGTCCAGAGCGCGCGGGCGACCTCTGCCAGATGAAAGGGCCCCTCCGCAATCGCGGGAGAAGAGCGCACCGGTTCCTGCCAATCGAGAGGGAGCGGTAGAGCGGCGGGCTGGCCCTGTAGGCCCTGTCCGCGCGGGTCATAATCCTTGATCGCTGAGCGGTTCTGCGCGTCGGGCAGACGGAAATAACGGTCGCTGACGAGATCGAGAAAGATCAGCTGGCCGTCTATCGCGCACCAGGCAAGATCGCTGCGCTCGTGGCCGGGCATGAAGGCGCCAAAACGAAACGGGGTGCGCGCCAAGAGGCGCGCACCCCTGATCCCGCTCAGTCAGCGGCGCTGCCAGCGACATAGCGCAGCTGGCCTCCGCTCACGTCGATGTCGAAGATCGCCTGACCCTTGGTTTCAAGCGAGGCCTGGCCGAGATCGATCACATCGTCCCGGCATAGTTCGATTGTCTTCATGATAGTGCTCCTTCATTTGCAGTCGCGACTCGAACAGCCGCGAACGAAACCTGACGAAGCAAGCAACAATGGGCCATTTTATAATACTGTTATAAATACTGACCACCTCACGATACGAAGTGACCGGGTGTTGAAAGCTCAGGTTGGTCTGTGCACTGGCAGCTTTAGCAATTCGCCTGGACATATATGCCAGCACCCGGTCACAGGCAGGAAGCTACCCCAGAAAATGCGTCCTGTCGCCTGCGACTCGGAAATATATTCTGGAAAAACATCCACATTGCCCTATTCTGCCCGAACTTTCCTGCCTGGACCAAACCCCGCAATTGCTATCGCCATTTCCCGTTTCGTTCTGCTAGACACTGAACATGCGCACCGAGATTGACCACCTTCCCGCCAACAAACAGCGCGAGCTGGAACGCGTGTTGCAGTTGATCTTCGAGGAATTCGAAGACGCGTTTGCGTTGGCGAGGCACGAATGGAAGAAAGCCGGGCGCATTCTCAAGGTAGTGCTCTACGGCAGCTATGCGCGCGGCGGCTGGGTCGACGAGCCGCACACCGCCAAGGGTTACAAATCCGATTATGACCTGCTGATCGTGGTCAACGACAAGCGGCTCACCGACCGCGTCAAATACTGGGCCAAACTCGACGATCGCCTCAGCCGAGAATACGGCATTGCCGGGGCGATCCGGACCCCGGTCAATTTCATCGTCCACACGCTGCAGGAGGTGAACGACGGTCTTGCCCACGGCCGCTACTTCTTCATCGATGTCGCCAAGGACGGGATCGCGCTCTATCAGAGCGACGACACCCCGTTCCACCAGCCCAAGCCCAAGACGCCCAAACAGGCGCTCGCCATGGCCAGGGAATATTTTGAGGAGTGGTATCCCAGCGCGAATAAACGGTTCAACGGCGCAAAGTTTCACATAAGCGAAGGCAACCTAAAAGATGCCGCGTTTGACCTCCACCAGACTGCCGAAAGGTTGTACCACTGCGCCCTTCTGGTAGTGACCTTCTACACTCCTCACGTTCACAATCTCGGCTTCCTGCGCACTCAGGCCGAACGGCTTGACCGGCGTCTCACCTATGTCTGGCCGTTGGACAACCGCAAGCAGCGGGCGATGTTCGAGAAATTGAAGGAAGCCTATGTCAAGGCACGCTACTCGAAGCATTACCGGATCAGCGAGGAAGAGCTCACCTGGCTCGGCGAACGGGTCGAGGAACTGGGGCAAATCGTGCATGAGATCTGCTCGGAGCGGATTGCCGAGCTCGAGGCAAAGGTCGGGACAGTCGGATAGTCCGCAGCCGGTAAATGTTCGATCACTGGGAATACAGATATGATGAGTTTGCGCCTCGAAGTCAGCCATTTGACGTGCGATGCACTGTCCCTGATAGTGATCGTTCGTTCCAGCATAGGCATTATCATCGGCTAGGTGCTGTCGATGAACAACCGATCGGGCGCATCCTCGGCGCGGTCGCAGTTGCTCTTCCCCTTCACTGGTCGACGATCCCCTGGTTCTCATAAGCGTCGCGCGGCTAATTCTTTACCCTGACCACGTGCCACGCTGCTCGCGCGGACGTCAGCGTTGGCCGCAACCGGCTTCGCTCATGTAATAGGGCAGGGACATAATAATTGACTGAAGCTCAACCGTCATCTTCCCTCCAACAGATCTCGCTTTGAGGCGATCGCATCACACAGGAATGCCGTAAAGGTCCGAATGCGCGCACTGCTGCGTACATCGCGGTGGGTCAGCACCCAGACATCGAGCCGGGGAGATAACTTGCCTTCGTCCAGTCGAACGAGTTGCGGTTCCCTATCTCCCATGAAACACGGCAACATGGCCAACCCCATTCCTGCCTCGCAGGCAGCGAGCTGGGTCAACAGGCTGACAAATTCGCCCCGCGCTGGAATGTCAGGGAAGGGGCTTTGCCGCACCCAATCGGGAAATTTCCCGTGCGCCCCGTAACCGATCCACAATGCCGAGTCCGGATCGTCAAGCGTATGCGTCGCAAAATAGTCCGGCGTTGCATAGGGCGCCATGGCACAGCCTGACACCCGCCTACCGACCAGGTGATCGGGCGGACTTTTAGCAAAGCGGATGGCGACGTCGGCCTCTCGCCGATCAAGATCGACGGTTTCATAGCTGACCGGGATCTGCAGTTCGATGTCGGGGTAAAGCGCTGCAAATCTGGCCAGGTCGGGCATCAGCAGGTGGGTTGCGAAGGCATCGATCATCGAAACGCGGATCGGCCCTTCGAGGCGGCTGTCCTGCCCGGCAATCCGCCGTTCGAGCCCGCCAATCTCGTCCTCCACCCGCTCGGCCGTCTTGAGCATGTCTTCGCCAATGGGCGTCAGAACGTAGCCGCCCGGCAGCCGCTCGAACAGGCGCGCCTGCAGTTGGTTTTCGAGCGCGTCGATCCGCCGCGCCACGGTCGAATGGCTGACGCCAAGCCGCGCCGCCGCATTGCGCACATTCCCGCCCCTCAAAAGCGCCAGAAAGAGTTTGACGTCGTCCCAATCCATTCCTGGCTCGCTCATTCGTGTCTCATTTTTGCAGACAATCGCCACAAAAATGAAGTTTGCCATCCATTATCGCAACACTCATTACGCCGAAACATCAACCGCACAACCGAAAAGGACTGAACCCATGAACCGCAGGAAACTCATTGCAGGCGCGCTGTTTGCCTCGATCCTCTCGCTTGGATCACTTGCTGTCGGAACCACCTCTGTCGCAGCCGAAAAAAGCCAACCAGCGGCGTCGCAGGCCTATTTTGTCGACATTCTCTATCTGAATGAGGGCAAGACAGCCGCAGATGCCAAGGCCTATTTCGACAAGACCGTGCCGGTCGTGGCGAAGCACGGGCTGCGCCGGACCAATGCCTTCGTCGTCACCCAGAAGATGGCGGGCAGCATCGACCCGCAGGTGATGAACGTGTGGACGGTTAGCGATCCGCAGAACACCTTCACCAATATTTTCGCAGACCCGGCCTATCAGCAATATATCCCGATGCGTAATGCGACATTCGACATGTCGCGCTCACACATGTTCATGCTCAATGGAGCGGAGTGAATGGTGTAGCGGCGACGCGACCGCAATCGGGTTTCGAGCGAATCGATGCTGAGGGTTGCGGTGAATAACTTACGTCTATGCACACCGTTGCATTGCGAAGGTTCCCGCACCTCAGCAGCGCAAGGAACTGCGATATCGTCCCCGTCCAAGCTTGTCTCATTCTTGCGTATTCAAACCCCAAATTTGGGGTTTGGGTATCGCAGTTGGCCTGCCGTACAGAGCAACAGCAGTTGGCGCAGCTTCTTTCAGGCTGCCATGCGACGAAGGAGATTCAAGTGTCCGAACCCGTGACCCTGATCGTAACGGCGACGTTCGATCCCGACAATATGCCGGCGGCACAGCGTTACATGCAGGCAGCCGTGCCCATGCTGGTTGCGGGTGGAGGCGAAATCCTGCGCCGTGTCAAAGTCGAAAAGCCTGTTGTCGGCATTGCGGCGTTCGATGCTTGCCTGATTGTGTCCTTTCCCGACGCCGCCGCTATCGATGGTATATTCGGCAGCGATGCCTATGCGGCTCTTGTGGAAGACCGTGACGTCGGCTTCGTCGGTATGGACATTGTTCTGGCCCGCAGCCTGTGAAACCGAACGGTCCAACATCCTATCGAGCTAATCGCGCGTAGCACTTTCACACCAAGCGGTGCCAATACAAGTCCAACCATGTCTTCCCGGAAGAACCGATCAATGAACCTCGCTAAATCAGTTTTTGTCAGCACCTACATGACGGCGGCCATGGCGGTCGTAGGCTACGCAGGCTGGATGCTCACTCAGGGCGAGGACCAATTGGGTTGGCTCGGCGTTCTGCTGACCACCGCGCCGTTCATGATGCTGCTGTCCTACCTTATGATATTCCGTGCCATCGCGCGGACAAGCAACCGCCTTCCGTTGATAAATTTGATGGGAGCAGCTGGCGTTGGCCTGAGCGGCTATACCGCTTTCGCGGGTGGTTCGGTTCCAGCGTTCGCGTTGGCTCTCGCCGGCTGGCTGGGGTTTCTTGCCTACGCATACTGGTATTCGAGCTATGGTGGCAGGCAGCCAAGCGCCCGGATCGTGATTGGTGCGCCGCTTCCCGCCTTCTCGCTCAAAAGTTCGACAGGCGCGGCCGTGACATCGGCGCAGCTTGCCGAAAAGCCGGCGATCCTGATTTTCTTTCGCGGCAACTGGTGCCCGCTCTGCGTGGCGCAGGTGAAGGAACTGGTCAGCCGGTATCAGGAACTTGATGCCATGGGCGTGCGCGTGGCGCTGATTTCACCGCAGCCGCACGCTAACACCGAGGCGCTCGCCAGAAAGTTCGCCGTGCCCTTCGACTTTCTGACCGACCAGGGCAACAAGGCCGCCCGCACGCTCGGTATCGCGCACGATCATGGCCTGCCCTTCGGCATACAGATGCTCGGCTATGACAGCGACACAGTTTTGCCAACGGTGATCATCACTGACGCCGCAGGCAAGGTGATCTGGACGCACCAGACCGACAATTACCGCGTTCGCCCGGAGCCCGACGTGTTTCTCGACGTAATCCGCAAGCAGGGTTTAGCGGTGGCGTGAACTTAAACTTGTTAGGGTCAGGACTCATTGATTGAGCCAGAATATGACGGTTGCAGCGATGCAAATTGCGGACATGAATGTGTGCGCGCATCGGTCATAGCGAGTGTGGATGCGTCGCCAGTCCTTGATTTTGGCGAACAGGTTCTCGACCAGATGGCGCTTTTTGTAGACCGCTTTGTCGTAGTGATACTGGACCTTGCGGTTGGATTTCGGCGGGATGCAGGGGGTGATCCCGCGCGCGGTCAGGGCGGCGCGGAACCAGTCGCTGTCATAGCCCTTGTCGCCCAGCAGTTCCCTGGCGCGTGGCAGGGCATCGAACAGCAGAACTGCGCCCTTGTGGTCGCTCATCTGGCCTTCGGTCAGCAGCATCGCGATGGGGCGGCCCTTCCCATCACAGACCGCATGGAGCTTCGAGTTCAAGCCGCCTTTGGTGCGCCCGATACATCTGGGAAGAGCCCCCCTTTTAAGAGGCTTGCCGCCGTTCGGTGGGCCTTGAGGTGGGTCGCATCGATCATGATCCGGTCGGGCTCTCCGGCCTGTCCCGCCAGCTCGACAAAGATACGGTTGAACACGCCCAGGCGGCTCCAGCGGACAAAGCGATTGTAGATCGTCTTGTGCGGACCATAAGATCGCGGCGCATCACGCCAGCGCAGGCCGTTTTTGATGACAAAGATGATCGCCGACACAATCAGCCGGTCATCGACCCGCGGAATACCGTGCGATAGCGGGAAAAAAGGCTTGATCCGGCGCATCTGCGCCTCGCTCAGCAAATAGGGATGATCCATCAGCAACGCCTCCTTGACGCCCCATTGAATCAACCAATCATGCCTCTTGCAAGCTTTTAATAGGTCCTGACCCTAGGTCTCTGTGCTGAAGCCAGCTGGAGGCAGAGGTGCCCTCGCATCCCAACCTCATCCTACAGCGCGAAACAGCGCGATGGTGGCATCGGCTGCGGCATAATCCGCTTCTATCTGCCAGCGGCGCATCTCTCTATGGCGATCCATCTTCTAAACACCGATGGCGAATCCGCTTCATCCAATTCTAAGGATTAGGACATTGTCTCAGCTCGAGGCATTCACTCTGACCTGTCGCCGTTGACGGCCATACTCACGGTCGGTTGCGATGAACCGCTCGATCATCGGCGGGATCAGGCGCTCGGGTGCGGGCGCGCCCTTGGCGTCCCCGCCATTGAGCACAGTCGCGTAGGCGACCAGTTCGCGGTGGAGCCGGGCTGACACTTCGACCGTCAGCCGCACCGGCTTCTCATCGGCGAGGTCTTCAAGCTTCAGTCGTGTCATTGCCCATCTCCCAGCACCAAGTCGCGCGTCACCAGCACCCGCACCGGAAATCCGGGCCGGATGGTCAGCGTCGGCCGCACGTTCAGCTCGCGCGACACAATCTGCTCGCCCGCGCGGTTGATGCTGTCCTGCGTCCCGCGTCGGATCGCGCGGGTCAGATCGCTGTCATTGCCCGATCCCATTTCCGATCCGACACCAAGCAAGGTCGAGATCAGCGCCGCTTTCAAAACGCCGGCCCAATGGTAATTGGTCCCATCCTGCAATCCGGCAAAGCCGCGCGGGTCTGACGCTGGCTGGCGGTCGAGCACGATCGACCTTCCATCGGGTAGGATCAGCCGGTTCCAGGCGAGCAGAACGCGGCTCTGTCCGAACGCGACATCGGCGTCATAGTCGCCGATCAGCCGCGAGCCTTGCGGGATCAGCAGGATGCGCCCGGTCGGGCTATCATAGACATTCTGGGTGACCTGCGCTGTCACCAGCCCGGGGAGATCAGAGCGGATACCAGTGATGAGTGCCGCCGGGATGATTGAGCCCGCCTGCAATATGTTTGGCGAGGTCAGTCCGGATAGTCGCTCTGCCGATACAGTGTGCTTATCGCTGGCGCGCTCCAGAAATGCCTGTCGCCGTGTCGCATCGGACCCAGGCGCGGCTGTGGGAGTAGGGGCAGGACTCTCAGCTGCTGCAGGCAGGCTGGCCAAGCCCGTTCCTGCATTCCCCTGAACCCCTCCGCCGAAGAACAGGCGGCTGCCGCGTGCCGCTTCTCGTTCCTGCTCGGCGCGCTGCCGGACCGTTTCGGCGGCATTCACGGCAGGATTGGGTGCGGCGGTTTGCGGCCCGCCAACCGGCGGCATGGCCGCCATGTCACCGCGCCGCTGCGCATCGAGGATCGGCCTGCCAAGATCGCCGGGAAGCGGCGGCCCGAGCTTGGGCACCTGGCCATAGTCCTTGGGAGCGCTGGACAAGCCATCGGCCACGGCCACGCCATCAGTATTGTAAAGTTCCTCCGCGCCTTTGCGGCCCTCGGGCTGCAAAGCATAGATCAGCGCGCCGCCGACCAGAGCGAAGCCGCAGGCCGAGGCTATGCCGATGGCTTTGCGCGACAGGCGCATGACGCGAGGCGGGTCGCCGCGCAGTCGGACGGCGCTGTCAGGATCGGCGAGCGGCGCGGTTTCCTGTTCCTCATGCTCTGGCGTGTTCATGACCGCCCCCGACGATTGGCAATGATCCGGACCTTGTCCTGACCCTTGCGCCCACCGAGCCGCAGCTCGGCTTGGGCGAAAAGCCGGTCGACGATCATGTAGCGACCCGAGACGCGGTAGTTGACCAGCTCGGCCTCGCCCTTGGGACCAATGACGAACAAAGGCGGCAATTCGCCTTGGGCGACGCTTTCGGGAAACTCCACGAACACCCGTGTCCCATCATCGAACGCGCGCAGCGGCCGCCAGTCGGGCCGGTCGCCATCGATCGCGTAGCGGAAGTTGAGGCTGGAAAGGTCCATCCCCGCCGCCACCGGGGCGGCACGATCGGCAGCCGCGCGCGTCTGGCGCAGCGCGATCAGCTCGTCCTGCGGATAGGTCCAGGAGACCGAAGCCATATAGACGCTGGGATTAGCGCGCAGTTCGAGATGGTAGGTCCGCCGGTCGGTATTGATGACAAGGTTGGTTGTGATGTCAGGCCGAACCGGCTTCACCAGAATATGGACACGCGACGTCGCTCCGACACCGCTCACCGTGTCTCCGATCATCCAGCGCACGGTATCGCCGGATGCTACCGGTCCCGAGCCGACCAGCTGCTCGCCCTCCTGCAGCGCGATGTCAGTCACCTGACCGGGCTTGGCATAGACCTGGTAGAGCGCGCCGTCGGCATAGGGGTATTGCTGGATTGCATTCACGAACCCGGTCCGTTCGGGCTGAACCCGAGCGGCATCCATCGCCGCTGCCACCCGGTCCCGGGGCAAGGACGGGCGGGAGCGGCCCGCAGCGTAGGGAGGGGTTCGCTGCGGAAACTGTTTGAGCTGGCCGGGAAGCGGAAGCGGCACGGGGATCACAACGACCGCAGGCTTGGAATTGAACGCCTGCGATGTCTCGTTGGAAATCGCAGGCGCAGCAGGCTGGTGCGTGGCTTGTGTTTGGGCCTGCGTGGGGGAAGCAAGCGCGGTGCTCGCGGCGAGCAAGGCGACGGCGAGGCGGCGGTTTGCCGCTGTAAATTTGCTGATCATGATCCGAGTTCCTTCGACCAGTTGATGGCGTTGACGAAGATGCCGAGCGGGTTCTTGCGCAGGGCATCGGGGGTGCGGGGTGTCTGGACGACAATGGTCAGGATCGCCGTCCAGCGGCTCGTTTCAGCGAGGCTACCGTCGCGGTAGCGCCGTTCGACCCAAGCGACACGGAAACTGGTTGGCGACGCGCGGATCACGCTGGTCACGTCGACCCCGACTTGCTCCCGTCCTATCAGAGCAAACGGATCGTTGGTTCGGGCATAGTCGTTGAGCGCGAGCGCGCCCTTGTCGGTGGCGAAGTCATAGGCACGCAGCCAGTTCTGGCGGACGATGATCGGATCGTCGGGAACGCTGCGGACCTGCTCGATGAACCGCGCCAGATGAAACGCCACCTGCGGGTCGGAAGGGCTATAACCGACATCGGCAGGTGCGACTGCCTGCGCTTCACCCAACTTGTCGACCTGAACCACCCAGGGAATGATCGAACCACGCGCCCCTTGCCAGATAATCCCAGCGGTGAGGCAAGTCGCAAGGCCGAGCGCACCGAAGAAGGCAAGCCGCCAGCTGCGCGCCTGAACACGGGCCGAACCGATGCGGTCATCCCAGACTTGGCTCGCGCGCTGGTAGGGCGTTTCGGGTTCGGGGGTTTTGCCGTAGCGGATCGAGGGTCGTCGGAACATGGCAATCAGTCCTTTTCGCTAACGTCGATGGAAGCCCCGCCGCCATGGCTGTCACCAGACTTGAGCGTGTGGGCGGCGATGGTCGCGCCGTGCGCAATGGTCTGCCGGTCCTTCATCGCCTTGGCCCAGGCGGGCTGGCCTTGGCCGGCATCGGCAGGCGGCTTGGGCGGCGTATTGGGTCCGGGGGTTATCGTGCCGCCGGTGTTGGTGATTGCGGCGCGGCTGCCTTCGCGGAACGATTGTTTCATGCCGTCGCCTGCCTTGCGCAGCGGCGAGGTCGCAGCGCCTACGGCGGCATCGCCGACCGCGGCCATGCCTGAGCCAACCGCGGCCGCGCCCGACTTGCCGGCTGAACCCAGAGCATAGGCCATGGTGGCACCGCCCGCCGCGCGCGATGTGCCGTGTGCGACGTTGGAAGCGGCACTGGCGACCGCACCACCTGCCATCCGCGCGCCGGCAACGGCTCCGGCTGCAGCACCGCCAGCAAGCAGTGCGGTTCCGGCGGCGGCACCTGCGCCCAGCTGCGGCCCGCCCGAGACGATGCCGTTGGCAATGCCGGGACCGAAAATGCCAAGGCCAAGCAGCGCAAGGCTTGCAAGCATGATCGACAGTGCGTCTTCGATGGTCGGCTCGCCAGTGATGGCGCTCGTGAACTCGGAGAAGATGGTCGATCCGATGCCAACGATCACCGCGAGCACCAGCACCTTGATGCCGCTCGACACGACATTGCCCAGCACCCGTTCGGCCATGAACGCAGTCTTGCCGAACAGCCCGAACGGGATGAGCACGAAGCCGCAGAGCGTGGTCAGCTTGAACTCGATCAGGGTGATGAACAGCTGGATCGACAGGATGAAGAAGGCGATGATGACAATCGCCCACGCGACAAGCAGGATGACGATCTGCAGGAAGTTTTCGAAGAAGCTGACGAAGCCCATCAGGTCGGAGATCGCCGTGAGCATGGGTTGCGCCGCATCAAGTCCGACTTGCGCGACCCGGCCCGGTTGCAGCAGTTCGGCAGCGGTGAAGCCGGTGCCGCTGGCTTTGAGGCCAAGGCCTGCGAAGCTCTCGAAGACGATGCGCGCGAGGTTGTTCCAATTGCCGATGATGTAGGCGAAGATTCCGACGAACAGCGTCTTCTTGACGAGCCGTGCGAGCACGTCGTCCGCCTCGCCCCAGGACCAGAACAGCGCGGCCAGCGTCACGTCGATCACGATCAGGGTGGTCGCGATGAACGCAACCTCGCCCGAGAGCAGCCCGAACCCGCTGTCGATGTAGCGCGAGAAGATGTCGAGGAAGCGGTCGACGACGCCGGTGCCACCCATGTCAGAGGCCCTTTGCTGGTTGGGGTTCGGTCACTGACGGCGGCACGGCCGCATCGACGGCGGGCTCGCTGGCGTCGCCCTCCACACCCAGAAACCGCCGTCGCTTCTCGGCCCAGGCCGCGCGGCAGTCGGGCGAGGACAGCGCCAGCTCGCCCATCGCTGAACAGGCGCGCAGCTGGCCGGGCAGTGGATCGCCGTCCGGTTCCCAGACGGTGATCACCTCGGGCAGGGCCGCCGGGCGCTCTTCGCGCAGCTGAAGCACGGACATGGTCAGCGCGATGGCGACGAACGCCCCGGCTCCGATCCGCGCGAAGAGCTTGGTGTCCATCGCCTCAGTTCCGGAACATCTGGGCGGTGGTGGGGACGTAACCGCGTCCCGGAGCGAGGAAGCGCCGCAGCTGTTCACGCGCCTGCGCCTTGGCCGCAGCCGCATTGGCGGCATCGAGCGACTGGGCGCGGCCGAGGCTGGCGACGGTCGCGGTCAGGTCGGCGAGCTGCTGCGCCTGGAGTGCGAGCAGCTGGTTGCCGGCTTGCGCTGCCTGCAGTGCACCGGTCGCCGACTGGCTCGCGGTGACGAGGCTCTGCACCGCCGTGCGCGCACCTTCGATGTTGCTGACTGCACCGGCTTGAACCTTCAGCGCATCCTCGAACGCGGCGACGCTATTCTGCCAGCGGCTTTCCGCGCCCTCGACCAGGCTGCGCTGTGAAGCGGTGAGGTCGATCGACTTGTACTGCCGCGCGAACTCGGTTTGGATTTGCTGGACATCGTAGGCCATCCGCTGCGCCTGTGCGAGCAACTGCTGGGTCTGACGGATCTGCTGCTGGAGCGGCTGAAGCACGGTGAGTGGCAGGCTGGTGAGGTTGCGCGCCTCGTTGATCAGCGACGTTGCCTGGTTCTGCAGCTGGCGGATCTGGTTGTTGATCTGCTCGAGCGTGCGGGCCGCGGTCAGGATGTTCTGCGAATAGTTCGAGGGATCGTAAACGATCCCGCCAAACTGGGCATAGGCCGGCGCGGGGACGATCGCAGTGATCGTCATCGACAGCACAGTTGCACCGGCGGCGAGCATCTGGCGGATGCCCAAAGACTTTTTGAGACTCGACTTCATGGCATTACTCCTTGGGTTGGCCCTTTTGGGCGGGGGGAACGGGATCAGGGGAGGGAAGCATGTCGGCGGCCCAGTCGAGGCCGCGATGGCGCAGCCAGGCGGCGGCGAAGCTTGCCGTGCCATGCGCCTCGGTCAGTTCGGCAATCGCCAGCTGGTCGGTCTTCGATGACGTAGCAGTGTAGGCGAGTGCGACTTCGCCCAGGCCCAGCTCGAACAGCCGGTTGCCGCGCGCCGATTGGCAGTAATAGTCGCGCTTGGGTGTGGCCCGCGCGACGATCTCGATCTGCCGGTCGTTGAGCCCGAAGCGGCGGTAGATGCTCAAGATCTGCGGTTCGACCGCGCGCTCGTTGGGCAGAAAGATGCGGGTCGGGCAGCTTTCGATGATGGCGGGCGCGATCGCCGAGCTTTCGATGTCGGCAAGGCTTTGCGTTGCAAACACGACGCTCGCATTCTTCTTGCGCAGTGTCTTGAGCCATTCGCGCAGCTGCGCGGCGAAGGCCGGGCTGTCGAGCACGAGCCAGCCCTCGTCGATGATGATCATCGTCGGTGAGCCGTCGAGCCGTCCCTCGATGCGGTGGAACAGGTAGGAGAGCACGGCGGGTGCCGCCGCCGAGCCGGTCAGCCCTCCGGTCTCGAAGGCCTGAAAGCTGGTTTCGCCGAGATGTTCGCTCTCGGCATCGAGCAGCCGTCCGAACGGCCCGCCGATGCAATAGGGCGCGAGCGCCTGCTTCAGCACTTGTGACTGGAGTAGAACGGCCAGGCCGGTCAGCGTGCGTTCGGGAATCGGGGCGGTGGCGAGCGAGGTCAGTGCTGACCAGAGATGCTCCTTGGTGACCGGATCGACCGTCAAGCCTTCGGAGCTGAGGATCGCCTGCAACCATTCCGCAGCCCAGTTGCGCTCTGCCGGTTCATTGATCCGCGCCAGCGGCTGCAACAGCACTGCGCCCACACCGTCACCGGCCAGGCTGGTTCCCAAATCCTGCCAGTCACCACCGCAGGCGAGCGCGGCCGCCCGGATCGACCCGCCGAAGTCGAAGGCGAAGACTTGGCTCCGCTCGTAGCGCCGGAACTGCAACGCCATCAGCGCCAACAGCACCGACTTGCCCGCCCCGGTCGGCCCGACGATCAGCGTATGGCCGACGTCGCCGACATGGAGCGAAAACCGGAACGGGGTCGAACCTTCGGTCCGCGCATAGAACAGCGGAGGGGCACTCAAATGCTCGTCCCGTTCCGGCCCGGCCCACACGGCTGAGAGGGGGATCATGTGGGCCAAGTTGAGCGTGGAAATCGGGGGCGTGCGGACATTGGCGTAGACGTGGCCGGGGAGCGAGCCGAGCCAGGCCTCGACCGCGTTCATGCCCTCGACGATCACGGTGAAGTCGCGGCCCTGGATCACCTTTTCGACCAGTCGCAGCTTCTCGTCCGCAAGCGCCGCATCCTCGTCCCACACGGTGACGGTGGCGGTGACATAAGCCTGGCCGACATGATCGGCACCAAGCTCCTGCAGCGCCGCATCGGCATCGGCGGCCTTGTTCGAGGCGTCGTTGTCGAGCAGCGTCGAAGCCTCGTTGGTCATCACCTCCTTGAGGATCGCCGCGACCGATTTGCGCTTGGCGAACCATTGCCGCCGGATCTTGCCAAGCAGCTTGGTCGCATCGGTCTTGTCGAGCATGATCGCGCGCGTCGACCAGCGATAGGCGAAGGCGAGCCGGTTGAGCTCGTCGAGCAGACCCGGAAAGGTCATGCTCGGAAACCCGATCACGGTAAGCGTGCGCAGATGGGCGCGGCCCAGACGCGGTTCGAGCCCGCCGGTCACCGGCTCGTCGGCGAGCAGCGCGTCGAGGTGCATCGGGTTTTCGGGGACACGGACGCGATGGCGTCGGGTCGAGATGCAGCTGTGCAGGTAGGTCAGTGTCTCGCTGTCATCGAGCCAGGCAACCTCGGGCACGAAGCCTTCGATCAGCCGCAACAGGCGTTCGGTGCGGTCGATGAAGGCGCCCATCAATTCCTTGGGGTTGATCCCCTTCTCGGCCTTGCCTTCATAGAGCCAGCTTTCGGCGCGTGCGGCGTCCTCGGCAGGCGGCATCCACAGCAGCGTCAGGTAATAGCCGCTCTCGAAATGCGCGCCTTCCTCGGCGAACTGCGCCGCGCGTTCGCGCTCGACCAGCGCCGAAGCCGGATCGGGAAATGCGCTTTCGGGATAGTCCTGTGCCGGACGGCGCACCGCCTCGAAGAAGATCGCCCAGCCCGAGCCCAGCCGCCGTAGCGCGCTGTTGAGCCGCGCGGTGGTCGCGATCAGCTCGGCGGGCGTTGCGCTATCGAGATCCGGTCCGCGAAAGCGCGCGCTGCGCTGGAAGCTGCCGTCCTTGTTGAGCACGACGCCGGGTGCAACCAGCGCTGCCCAGGGCAGGAAGTCCGCGAGGCGATCGGCCTTGTTGCGATATTCGCGAAGCGACAGCATGGCCTAGACCCTCAGATATGACGGGAAGCGCAGATGCCGCCGCGCGACATCGACGAATTGGGGATCGCGCCGCGCCGCCCAGATCGACACCATGTGGCCAGCCAAGAAGATCACAACGCCCGCGATCCACAGGCGCAGGCCAAGCCCGATCGCGGCGGCCAGCGTCGCATTGGCAATCGCGAGCCCGCGAGGTGCGCCGCCGAGCAGGATATGCTCGGTCAGCGCGCGGTGAACAGGCACCACGTATCCCGGAACAGCTTCGGGCGGCGCGGTTTCCATCAGACCAGCGCCCCGCCGCCGAACGAGAAGAACGACAGGAAGAAGGACGAGGCGGCGAAGGCGATCGACAGACCGAACACGATCTGGATCATCCGCCGCGCGCCGCCCGAGGTGTCGCCGAAGGCGAGCGCGAGGCCGGTGGCGATGATGATCATCACCGCGACGATCTTGGCGACCGGTCCCTGGATGGATTCGAGGATCGACTGGAGCGGCGCTTCCCACGGCATCGACGAACCCGCCGCATGGGCGGGGCTGGCAATGGCGAGTGCAACGAAACCGCCGAGCAAAGTGGCGGACAGGCGGGCACGGGCACGCGAAAGGGTCTGGATCACGAACAATCTCCTTTGGTCTGGGGGGTGATGGGAAGGATCTGGTAGTCGCCGCGCTCATCTAGCCCGCGCACCTCGGCTAGCTCGGACAAGCGCCGCCCGGTGCCATCGCGAACCAGCACGGCGATGACATTGATGGTCTCGGCAATGAGCGCGCGCGGGACGGTGACCACGCTTTCCTGGATCAGCTGTTCCATCCGCCGCAGCGTGCCCAGCGCGGACCCGGCGTGAATCGTCCCGACCCCGCCGGGATGCCCGGTGCCCCAGGCCTTGAGCAGGTCGAGTGCTTCAGCGCCGCGCACCTCACCGATGGGAATGCGGTCGGGCCGCAGCCGAAGCGCCGATCGCACCAGGTCGGAAAGAGTCGCAACGCCGTCCTTGGTGCGCAGCGATACGAGGTTGGGCGCGGTGCATTGCAGCTCGCGGGTGTCTTCGATCAGGACGACGCGGTCGTCGGTCTTCGCGACCTCGGCCAGCAGTGCGTTGGTGAGGGTGGTCTTGCCGGTCGATGTGCCTCCGGCGACGAGGATGTTCTTCTTCGAGATGACCGCTTCGGCCAGCGCATCCGCCTGCCACTGGCCCATGATCCCGGCTGCAACGTAGTCGCTCAGCGTGAACACCGCGACGGCCGGCTTGCGGATCGCGAAACTGGGTGCAGCCACGACTGGAGGAAGAAGCCCCTCGAACCGCTCCCCGCACTCGGGAAGCTCAGCCGAAACGCGTGGGTTGCCAGCATGGACCTCAGCCCCGACGTGATGCGCGACCAGCCGGATGATTCGCTCGCCATCGGCAGCGGACATCCCGCTTCCCGTATCGGCGATCCCGGCGCCAAGCCGGTCGATCCAGAGCCGCCCATCGGGATTGAGCATGACTTCGATCACCGAAGCGTCTTCAAGCCAGGCAGCGATCTCAGGCCCAAGCGCGGTGCGCAGCATGCGCGCGCCGCGCGACGAAGCTTCGGACCGGATCGGGATAACGCTCATGAAATGCCTCTTGTCTGCGAGGCAACCGACCAACGGCTGCGCTCACGAGGCAGATCAAAAGGGCATCAAGTCACCCGCTGACAACAGCAAATTGAGGGCTGCGCAGGCTGGCGTAGAGTGAGAAAGTCACGGCGCTTCTGCTCATTGCACCACTGGATCGAACATTCGCTAATAGCGATTCGGGAGCGCCAGCTAAGAACTCAGGCGTTGTCTGGAACAAACCGCGCTTGTTCCGGATCGTAATGAAAATCCGTAACACTGCCGTCGCTGATCTTGGCAACCAGCTCATTGATGGCGTCAAGGGGCACGAGAAACCACTCGCGAGGCTGAACCGTCTTGCCGAACCGATCTCCGGCGGAGAGATCGAGGCGGGCCGGACCGAGCGCGCGATGGATCAGGCCCTCAAGTTTCGTCCGATTGATGTTGTACAGCCGATACTCGGCAACCACGTCGACGTCGGCCAGCAGGAAGGTCGGGTCATTCCGCGCATTTGCGATCCGGCTTGCCACTGGCTGACCGGTCACGCCGATCTTGTGGATCAGCTGCCGATGCTCTTCGACATAGGGATGTGCCGACTTGCTGCGCAGGACGTAGATGGTTCCGCTTTCCAGATCATCCGGTTCGGCTGTATTTCCGAAAAGCGGCCCGGCGCTCTGTTCCGTCACCCGTCGCGCAGTCTCGTCTCGATAAAGTGCTTTCTGGAACGAGCGTGAAAGCACACTGGCTTCCGTCGCATTATCGTAGATCACCCGGACCCGCCGGTCATTGCGCTCATATTGGGTGACGAACGCGTCGGTCGATCCGGCAATATACGCCAGTTGCCCGCCAACGATGAAAAAATTGCCGGGCTGGATTTCCGCGAGCGTGACTTCCGATTGCCCCAAGGCCTTGGTCTGCCGGAGGCCGTCCTTGAGATCCTTTTGCACCTGTTCGAACAAGGCTTTGAACGCCTCGAAATCGTCGCACCTTTCCCGGTTGGCGATTTCCTCGGCGGCGCGCTTTTCCGCACGGGACGTAACGTGTCGCAGCTGGGTGATGTCGGAAACCGGATCGGCTTCAATGCCAAGCTCGCTCAGCAAGGCGTCGTCGGCCAGATCGGTCGGCGCATCCTGACCATTGGGCGCTCCGCCAAGCAGGCCGTCCATATCGAGGTCGGCCAGGATTTCCCGGCATTCCGGCTGCTTGCGCAGCTGATCCAGACGCACGGCATAAAGGCGCTCGAAGATGTCCCGGTCATCACCATGCTGGGGAACGCGACCATGTTCGGCGACAAACCGCTGGATGTCTTCGAACCCGGCAATGACCCGCTCCTGCCGGGGCGTCAGCGCACGCTTCACCTCGGGCGCGGTATCGACGCCAAGCTCTGACAGCAGTTCAAGATCGCTCAGATCAGCCATCGGCGGCAGCCTTGCTGGCATGGCGCTGGAGATAGGCGACGCCCTCCGCCATCCGGCGTTCCCAGGCATCCTGCGATGTCAGCGACGGCAGGCGGCCCCGCTCACGTTTGAATTCCAGCGCGCGCTCCGCCAGCCCGCGTGCTTCGTCGTAGCTGAGGTTGACCTTCTTGGCGTTGATCACCGCCTGCACCTGCAGCAGCGTCTTTTCGTCCATCGCCTTGGCCAACACTGCATAAGTGGCGCTGAATGGATTGATCTTGTCGATCAGGTCGATGTCCAGATCGGTGACGCTGAGCGCGAATTTGCGGACACCATCGATAAAGGCGGTGCTCGCCGACAACTCCTCGCCATCACCCATCAATGCGGCTTTTGCCTGCTGTGTCACGGTCATTGCGGCGATGGCGTGCTGGCGAACGGATTCCTGATCCTCGTCGTTCAGTTCGGGGTACTTGTCGCGGACGATCTTGCCCATGCGCAGCTGGGTCAGCTCCTCGGGTACGACTTCTGGGTCGAACATGCCGCGTTCAACATTGGACTTGTCCTGCACGAAGGCCGCGATCACCTCGTTCAGATCCTCGCGGCAAATCCGCGTCGCCTCGATGCTCTTGGGCAGTTTCAGGCCTTTGATCTCGAAGTGCATCTGGCCGTGGTCGTTGACGCCGAAATTGGTCTTGCCTTCCACATAGCCGTCGGGGCCATAGTCGAAGCCTTCCTTCGGGCCTGCGTCCTTGGGCGTGAAATCGAACCGAGGCGCCAGCACCTGTTCCATCAGCAGACTGGCGGCGATGGCCTTGAGGTAATCGTTGATCGCCTCCACGACCTGCGGATCGTCAGCAGCCGGCTCAGCGATCAGATTCGTGAAGCGGGCGCGGGTCTTGCCTGGCGCATCACGGGTGGCGCGGCCGATGATCTGGATGATTTCGGTCAGGCTGGAGCGATAGCCGACAGTCAGCGCGTGTTCGCACCAGATCCAGTCGAAGCCTTCCTTCGCCATGCCCAGCGCGATGATGACATCGACAAATTCCTTGTCCGCGCGCCCCTGTGGGGATTTCAGCGCCGTGACCACGCGATCACGCTTCACCGGATCGTCATCGACCAGATCGGCAACACGGATCACGTCGCCATCAATGGTGCGGATCAGGTGGAAGCCGGTTACGGGATCAACGCCCTCCCACTCGCCGAGGTGCTGCATAATGTCTTCGGCTTCGCGGTGCTTGTCCTTCAGGCTCTCCCGGGAATTGACCGAGGGGATGTGAACGATGGTTTTCACCTTCGGGTCCAGAAGCGCCGAGATCTTGTCGGTATAGGGGCCGGTGTAGAAGCTGTAGCCGATGTCCAGCACCTTCAGGTGCTCATAGCCGTTGAGCTGCTCGTAGTAGGTGTAGGTGACGGTCTCGAACTTCGCCTCGTCCTCGGGCGCCAGCACGGGGATGATCTGCTCGACCGTCTTGGTGAACAGACCTTCGCCATGGAAGATGTCGGTATCCTCGGCAAAGAAGCAGAAGATCAGCCGTGCCATGAAATGGTTCATGTCCGGCCGCCGCTCGGCGCTCGCCCAGTCGGGATTGTCCTTCAGCAGCTCGACATAAAGCTTGTTCAGTCGGCTCGTCGCCCGGATGTCGAAGGTGCTTTCGCGGATCTGCTTGACGGTGGTGATGCCCGCAAGTGGCAGGAACACGCCGAAGTGATCGGGAAATTCGGCATAGGCACAGGAAACCGTCTCGCCGCTGGCAAGGTCTTCCGCCTGGAACTGGTCGCCATCGGTGGCGAGGATGAACTTGGCCTTGGCGGCGAGGGTCTTCGGGCTGTCGCGCAGTGCTTTGAGGGTAGCATCGACCGTGCCGGAATCGCTCGTGGCGATGTGGATGTTGCTGCGCTGAAGCACCCCGCCGGACACGTCGGATGCATTTGATGCGCCGGAACGCAGCTTCTTGATCGTCGTGGCCTTGTTGCCGAATGCCTCAAGGAACGCGAACGGGAACTCCGCCCGGTCAAATGGCTGGGCAGCGAGGTCGGAAATGGCTTGTTCGATCTCTACAGCGTTCATGGTGCGACAGTAGGACGGTTGACGGGCCAATCACAAGCTAGGCGTAAGATCCGGGACGAAATGGGAACCGCTTTTTTGTGGGACAGTCCGATCGGGCAGCGTTTGGGAACCGAAACTGGAGAAGCTGACATTCACGCGGAGCTGAGGGCTATCACCTGACTGCCAAGTCTGCAGCTGCCTCCTATCGCAGCAATTGCGGAACGATTAGTGCGGACAGATGACAGAAGATGAAACCCCAACGTGGTGCTGGCCGGCTGGGCCCGGCGCTGATCTTATATTACGTCGGCAGCATGAACTCAGCGGGCTTCTCCAAGGCCGCTCACCTATTTATCTTGATCTGAAATTCTGGATCATGTTGCGAGAGGTCGCGAGCGGGGTCGAAACCGGCGCCACCGAAACGGCGCTATCGGGCGCGCTGCGATATGGAGTCCAGGCTGGCAAGATTTTCTGCCCTGTTACAGCGGAGGTGGTTGTCGAGCTTACAAAGCAAAGTCCAGCCAACATGGCAGGCACGATGATGGTCATCGACCTGCTCAGCCTCGGCGTGGCAATGGTTCCGCATCAGGAGCGCACTGCGATCGAGTTTCACACCTTGATGACGGATGCATGGCCGTCATGTCCGCCTGTTGATCGCCCGATCTGGACCGCATTCGCGTTCGCGTTCGGATATGAGGATTTGAAGCCCTCTGTTGATGGCCTGACGGTGGATGACGCCTTGATCTGCGCGCTTGCCGACCGTGCATGGCAGGCTCCGCCGTCATTGCTGGCATCGTCATTGGAACAAGGCATGTTTCAGGCACGGGAATGCAGCGAAGATTCCGCGCGCCGTCTGAACGCACAACATGCGCTCCATGCCCATGAGATTGACGGTTTCGAGACAGCGTGGCGGATCGAGACTCGAGGGGCGTGCAGCCTGCTGGAAGGGATCGCACAGCATGAGATTGAGCGCATCGCCGCAGCCGAAGGTCATGACGTGGACCCAAATTCGCATCAAACTGCGCAAACCCTTACTCAGATGGTCGCGGCGGGTCTGCGTGATCCGGCCAATCGCCGGCGCTTTGGGAGCCTCTATGTACCTGCGGTAATTCACGCGGCAATCCGGGCAGCCAATCGCACCGTCAAAGCCAATGACATTTACGACTTTCAACATGCAGCGGCGGCGCTTCCATACTGCCGCGCCTTCTTCACCGATGGTTCACTCCGCACACTGATATGCGCCGGCCATACCGCATTAGACCGAGAATATACCTGCACGGTGGTTTCAAGGCCAGCCGATGCCTTGGCGGTCCTCAAGGATTTGTGCAGTTAATCTCAAGGCTCGAGAGCAGAGGAATCAACGGTGGGGCAGATACGGTTCGCCGATGACGACGGATTGGGACACTAGAAGCTCAAATTGGAACAAGGCGGGTTTCTCGGTCCAGTCGCCTGACTTTACGCTTCGAGCCACCTCATAACCAGCAGGGTCAAGCCAAACGATCGTGTCCGCCTCTACCAGCGGCAATACCACCAATTGCTCCTGTCGATACTCCTCGTTTGGACGAACGCATTCCACTTCGATCGCGATCGTTGCTGTACCTGTGCGCGCGGCGCGCGCGGGCTGCCTCGCTTCCACCCATTCACGGATCGTCCGAGGGTCAAGAAGCGCGTTGGCATCTTCGCCCGCCGGACGGCCTTCGTAATAGGCTTTCGCATCCAGCTCCGCCTGTGGACGATCAACCGCATCGCCGCGCGCGAGCAGAAAGGCCGCCACCGGATCAAGTGTGCCCCAACTGATAAGCTCTTTCAGCCAGAAACCGATCCATGGCAAACCGCTCAACGGCCAGTCGGCGATTTCCAGAGCGCGAATGGGCTGTCCGACATCGGTCGTATCCAGCAACAGGCCGATGACACTGCCGAGTCCCCAAGTCCCGCGATAGATGAAGTTGGTCGCTACAAAGGCATACCAGTTCGTAACCTCATTGGGGCGGGGCTGTCTCGCCAGCGTCGATTTGGCCAGCCACCAACGCAGCAGCATGGGCCAGTCGTCAAAATTCTTCTTCCGACCCAGTTTTGTTTCGATCGCAAAGACCGGAATTTCGGACAAGAATGCCAGTACGTCGCGGATAAAGGCGAATTGCTCCTCGACGGTCCACCGCGCATAATCGGCGCCCTGCGACAGTTTGACGCGAATTGCGTCCGCGCGATCCAGCAGCAGCTTTGCCGATCGGGGTGTCAGGCTCGTCTTATATAAACGCCGACGCTGATCGGCATCGGGATATTGGACCTTGATCGCTCTGCCGCGCGCCAGCCAGATCATCGCCAGATGCGCCTCGCCATGCGATGCCGCATGCGCATAGGTTCGGCGCCAAATCTTCGCCAGCTCCGCTTCGAGCTCATGGGCATCGAGTTCGATGCCCATGAGCTCTTCAACTTCCTGGATCGCCGCAATCAGAAATGCATCCAATGAATCGAGATAATCGTGGCTGGATGGCGGGTATGACGCCTGCTCAGTGACGGCCGTCTGCTCAAGCCAAGCGATGAATTCGGCCTCGGTTCCCCCACCCACTACCGCTTTCCACACACGCTCCAGTTCCCGCAGCAGGTGGCCCAGCGGACTCGACGCCTGATCGTCCGGAATCAGATCGCCGATCGCCGCGGTCGCAGCCTCTAGCTGGGCGATCAGGCTCTCGTAACCGTTCCACTGCCGGTTATAGGTTGGCACGATCTGCCCGAACCGGTTCTCGTAAGTGCGTTCGGGCAGGACGACGAGCGCACTGCCTTCCGTTGCAACACCGGGCCGCCCGGCGCGGCCGATCAGATTGCTGAACTCCTGCAACGACAATTCGCTGTTACTTCTGAACACACTTGGGATCAGCAGATAATTGACGGGAATGTTAACCCCTTCCGAAAGGGTCGACGTCGCGATAATGACTCGAACATAGCCATTATCAATGACCGTTTTCAGGCGCCGAGCGAGGAGGCCCGGCATCTTGCCGTGATGCACAACGATACCGCGCGCCAGCAGCCGATACTCAACGGAATCCGCTGTGAAATAGTCGATGGCGGTCGCCAGGCAGCGCGTCCAAATCTCGTTGCCCTCCTCAATCGACCAATAATCGGGAAGTGCAATATCCTGCCATTTGTCCAAGAGGTCGGCGCACGTCGCAGCAAAGGTGTCGATATTCTGTGTGAGCGAAATCAGGACCGAAGGCGTTGAGCCGTCCGGGCGTTTTGCCGCCAGGTTGAGCGCGGCCCACAGCGTCGGCGCGCGCAACCGGACCTCAGGTCCATCTTCTGGATTGATACCTCCCGGCACAGCGGGGAATGGGTCGGGTACGAATGGCGAGTCGCCCCGACGCTCGTCGTCAAATTTCAGCGAGTGCCCGTCCATCAGGCTGTAACGGATCGCGAACTGACCGGTTGGGCGTACTTCGAGACGCCCCAGCATTTGCCGCGTGCTGCGATAGGATGAGCTTGTGGGTATCGCGTCGGGCGCATCGGAAACCCAACGGGCTAAGGCTGGCGCTGCCCGTGCCGCGACTGCGGACAGCGCGACAATGCGGAAATCGTGATCGTCCCGTGCGCGCATCAGGCGTGTGCCGAGTTGTTCGAGCCGGAAAGCGCGCGATGTCCCGTCACCCAGTCCCGTCAACCGGCCTTCGTCCTGCTCCACCATGTGGGCTTCATCGATGATGACCGTGCGAACCCGGCTGAGGAATAGAACGCCCAGATACCGCAGGAGCGCATCGGCCTTCTCGAACGTGCAGATGACCACGGTCGGCTGATCGGTTTGGATCCAGGCGTCGGTCGGCCCCCAATCCACGCCCCCATACAGGCCGGTCACGACAACCGGCTCCGCCGCGATCCCTCGAAGATCCTCGGAAAGACGGCCCTCCACTTCGGCCGCGAGTGCGCGGGATGGGACGAGGTAGAGCACGAGATTGCCCGCGGAGCCTCCGACCGGGGGATCGGCGAACAGACCCTGGACCGCGCCAAGGGTCGCGACCGTAGTTTTCCCTGACCCAGTTGGCGTACACAGCACGAACGAGCTGTTTTCGCGCAGCTTTGCGATGCCTGCGGCCTGCGCCGGCCAGACAAGCGCCCGCTTGTTGGCAAACGCCGACCGAGCAAACTGCGTGAGAGCGTCGCCGGCCGGACCGCTCGACGTTTGGCGGAGCCTGTCGATCTGCGGCCATAGGCAGGTTTCGACAAAGCGCCGCGCACTGGCAGCCGTCAGCCGCGCCAGCAGGTAGGAATAGGGATCGCGGCTATGCAGGAATCCCAGGGCGAGCGCTTCCAGCTTCACAACCGCGCGCTCAACGGGAGCATCGCCGCCCGTTCTAAGAAATGCGCAGATCGTCCCGACGCACATAACGGTATGCTGGACGGCAGCGACTTCGAGGTCATTGGGATCGATGCGACCATCGGTCCGCAGCCCGCGATAATTGCTCCAAAACGTCTGCGCCGCCTGGAAAGCAGCCGGGAAGTCCGCCCGGACGAACTGGCGGAGAAGCTCTGACAGCGGCTCCCCCTCCGGTAGCCGTCGTAAATGTCCCAGCGCCATCGCCGGATAATCGGCCAACTGATAGGCTGCGGCAGCCAACAAATGCAGCGGAGCGCCTGGCGGCTTTAGCTGGGATTGCGAAAGCCATTCGATGATCTCCGCGGCGCGCTTGATCGAGGTGCGCCACGGTGAGGTAATGTCCGCGCTTCGCTCCAGCCAGCCACTTTCCAACAGCAACATCGCCTCGTCGAGATATCCGGCGATGTCTCCTGGTCCGAAACTCGCCAACCCATCACGGCCCATGTCGCGCCGCAACCGTTGGCTGTAGAGTTTGGCTTGGCGCGCCGTCAGGGCTTGGCCCGCTAGATTCTCCCGAATTTCGCGGGCGATGGCGATAGTAGCGGCGTTCGCCATCTCAACCGCCCCGATACAATATGTCGACTACGGCATCCAAATTCTCGAACTGAAACTCCATCGCCTCAAGGTTGCGCTGTATCGTATAGGCAGGGTGGGGCGCTTCGGGCGGAAGCCAGGCGATCCTGTCAGCGGGCTGCTTGGGAGAATGACCGACCGCATAGGCAAGCCCGTCGTGGCGCGCTGCCGTGCGGAAACCGTCTCTGTAGAATTGAAGCAGCGCCTGTTGCCAGGCCTCGGCTTCAGGCGTGTCATATTCCGTCAGGAGATTGATCAGTTCGCGTACGCCGCTGGGTCGGTTTCCACCGACCATGAGCTTTTCGTGCGCGTCTTTCATGATGCCGGTATTACTGACCGTGAGGCATTTGGCTTCGAGCGTCAGAATGTCGGTAATTACGCCATTGGCGTCCACTCGGAACGCCAGCCCATCGTCGCCTGTCCGACCGGGCCGCTTCTCTTGTTCGGCATCTGGTTCGTGTGCTTCACCCGCCAGAAGACGTTCATTGATCGGATCAAGATGCTGAAATTCTTGATCGTGAAAGCGGAAGAGGAGCGCCGGAACCATCCAGTCGGCATGTCCGATTGCTCCGAAGTGCTCCACCGCGAGCACGCCAAGCGTTTCCCCAAGATACCCTTGAAGCGATATGCGATTGAGCATCGCGGGATAATGTGCGGCAGGGTCATGCGCCGGATCGTTGAAGGGCGACAGATCGTCCTGAAAGCCCGATCGAATCCGACGCCGGGCATCGTCTAACGCCTCCTGAACATAGGCTATAAGTTCATCACGCAATGGGCCGAGGGCACCATGAACTTCTCGCCAGACCCTTAACCGGTAGCGTTGATGCGTTTGGGGAATACCTTGATCGACCAACCAGGAATTGAGCGGAACAGGCGGTAGGCGACGAAACCGGATCACGTTGTTAAGTTACCCCCTTCATACACCACGCGCTCTGTTAGCACCGAAAAGACCATCGGCACGCTGAGTTTCAATCGAGATTCATTCAATAGGATTGCAACTGTGTCAGGGCAAATTCACCAGTTGGAAGCGATCGGCCTTCTCAAACCAGTAGCCCGTTTCACTACGCCAACTCATCGCCTAAGATGAAACATATGTTTAATATCTAACGGCAGAAGTTAAACAATAACCTCAACGGCCGGCAGCGTCCTGGAAGCACCAAGACGGATCATTATGCCCGGTGCATAGGCGGTTGCGCCAGCTCTATTTGCCTTTTTTCTTCTTTCTCCTTTTTGTATTGGCATCCCATTGCGCCCCGACCTCGCGTTCGAAGTCGATATAGCCCTTCCAAGCCTTCGCATTGGTCTTGTGGATGTTGATCTCGAGATAGCCCGCCCGAAGCCGATCGAGGATCACGCTTTGCCCGTCCGCTATATCTTTGCAAGCTGCAGCGATCTCGTCCCAAACTGCCTGCCGATCGCCTGCCAGAGGCATGTCGCCAGGGTTGGTGAAGACATGCATCTTGCCGCTCGGTGTCTCATGGTATTCGTTGTCATGTGAAAGCGCTGTCCGCCATCCTAAATAGAGCTTGTCGACGGCAGCCTGCAGCACTGGATCATAGAGGCTGAAGAGTGCGTTAGTGACGACGCCCTGGAACCCTTCATAGAACCAGATCGCACGGTCGGACACTGCATGGGGCATTTCCGTTACGTGCTGTTGCAGTGTCGGGAGATGGAGCGTTTCCATCAGCCAGCGCATGTTCTCGACATCATGATCGTGTTCGATCTTCTCACGGGATAGGCCCTTTAGCTCGGCGGGCCGCTTTGGATTCTTGTTGAGCACCGCCTTGATCGCGACCTCGAGGAATGTGGCTAGCTCCTCGCGCTTCGAGGTAGGGTCGGCCTCCGCATAGGTATAGGGGCTGGCTCGGTTCTGGATAAAATCGAACGGCAGATCGGCAGGAAACTGCCCGATTGCGTCATTAAATAGCAGGATTACGCGGTCCCAACCGAGCGTCGCAACTGCATAGCCCAGCTCGTAGCCCACATTGGGATTTGGACATGGCCGCGCGGCGCCGACGGGGGTCACCGTAGTTACGTCTGCAATGAAGATTGCTGCCTCCTCAATCTTTTCGAGGATTTTGAGCGCGATATTGGGGCTGCCGCTCGTATCGCGAGTCGCCTCGTCGGGCACCAATTTCAATTTCGGGTTGACGTTTTCGAGCCTCTTGCACGCTAGCTGCAGCGCCTTCCGGATCGCGTTAAGGTTGGTCTTTTTGGAAGAATCGCTCTGCCACGAATAGAAGATGTGAATTTTAGTTTTGCTCGCCATGGCCAATCTCTAACACGGCAACGAGGTTGTTACGAAATGTTCGGTTGGGTTTGAACGGACGGCAGGTTTTAGGCATCGAAGATCCGGTCGAAAACGTCCGAATTCAAGGCAGTTCCCCTCGCTTGGAGAGTATCGCGTCCACCGCCAACGCCCACTCTATCGCATGTTGTTGAAGCGCGCGACCGACGAGGAGCTGCGCAATGACATAGGCTACCAAAGGTCGATCATTGTCAGGTCTCGTCAATCAGACCTTGGATTTTCCCGATGGGCGTATTGTCAATCGGCCGGATTGTTTCGCCGCAGCCGGGGCATTCGATGGTGAGTCCAAGGCGCATGGTTTTGTAACTGACGTTGAGTTTGCACTTGCACACGGGGCATTTCGACTGGGCTCGTATATCGTCGAGTTCGTGCGCCATGCTAACTATATAGCCGAAGGACGATCGTCGGCAAATCCTCGTCCAATATCGTATCTGGAAAGAACGACGTATTTAGGGCACCGGCATCCCGCTCTGTATGGCTTCAGCTCACGGCGCAAACTGCCGAACCACTTAATGTCTGACCCCGTCAATTAATCGATGGCCAGTATCGAGCCGTCGAGCCAATGCCTCGACAAACGCATCGTACCGCTCTTTGCCTTTCGCCTGCGCAGCAGGAATTGCCGCATCGGGTAGTGGTGGATTGGCTGTCAGCCAAAAGCGAACGAACAGTGCCAGTGCTTCATTCCCGACCTCGATATTGCGATCCAGCTGTTCAAGCCGACGCAACACCCCGTCCATGCGCCGACTAAATGCAGCCTCCATTCGCTCGGCCCCGTCCGGCGAAAGAAACGATGTCAACGCCGCCTCGACAATTCCGGCCTGCGAGACTCGTTTGCGAGCGGCATAGTCAGCGAGGTGTGAAGCCAGCGCGGGCGGCAGTCGAAACGTGTGCTTGGTGCGGATACCCTGTTTCACAGTGTAATTCCATCGCCGGGATCAAGCGAAGCCTGTCTCGACGCACCGTGCATCCGCTCCTGAATCCGCTGGTTACGAGTGGCTTCGTCCTCTGCCGTATCATCCTGATCGAACTGAAACTCGTTTTGCGGCGTTGTGGGTCGCGGGATGATTTCTTCGTGCTGCGGCAATTCCGGCTCGCGTCTGACACCAGCGTTGGCCGGGTCGGTCGCGGCGTCAGCGGAATCGTCTGCGCCTTCGGGTTGCTCGGCCTCGATCTGGCCAGGAAACGTCAATCCTGTCCAATCGTCGGGTGAGGGGTCTTCAGCGGCCAGCGCCTTCGGATCAGGAGGCGGCAATATCCGCTTCATCAAGCGATGGTCGATATAATATTGCGCCTTCTTTGCCCGGATCGGCGGCGTTCCGCCAATCATCACCACCTCGTCGGTTTCGGGCAATTGCAGGATTTCGCCCTGGGTGAGCAGCGGCCGTGACGTTTCCGAGCGCGACACCATTAGATGACCAAGCCAGGGCGACAGCCTGTGGCCGGCATAGTTTTTCATGGCGCGCATTTCGGTCGCGGTGCCGAGCGATTCCGAAACGCGCTTGGCGGTCTCATTGTCGTTGGTCGCGAACGCCACTCGGACATGGCAATTGTCGAGAATCGCGTTGTGCTGTCCGTATGCCTTTTCGATCTGGTTGAGCGATTGCGCGATCAGGAATGCCTTGAGGCCGTAACCGGCCATGAAGGCGAGCGCGCTCTCGAAGAAGTCGAGGCGCCCCAGCGCGGGAAACTCGTCGAGCATGAACAGGACCCGTTGCCGGCAGCCGGCCGGTGTCAGCTCCTCGGTCAGCCGCCGCCCGATTTGGTTGAGGATCAAGCGAATTAGCGGCTTGGTCCGACTGATATCGGAAGGCGGGATAACCAGATAGAGTGATGCGGGTTTCGCGCGGTCGACCAGATCCGCGATACGCCAATCGCAGCGCCGGGTGACATGCGCGACGACTGGATCGCGGTAGAGGCCGAGGAACGACATGGCGGTCGAGAGCACGCCCGATCGTTCGTTCTCCGATTTGTTGAGCAGTTCCCGCGCGGCGCTGGCGATGACGGGATGGACTCCCGCTTCGCCCAGGTGCGGGGTCATCATCATCGCAGCCAGCGTCGATTCAATCGAGCGTTTCGGATCGGACAGGAATGCCGCGACACCGGCCAATGTTTTGTCGGGCTCGGCATAGAGGACATGCAGGATGGCCCCGACCAGCAGTGAATGGCTGGTCTTCTCCCAGTGGTTGCGCTTTTCGAGACTGCCTTCGGGATCGACCAGCACATCGGCGACATTCTGGACATCGCGCACTTCGGTCACACCCCGCCGGACTTCTAGCAGGGGATTGTAGGCGGCAGAATCGGCATTGGTCGGATCGAACAGCAGCACCCGACTGAAGCTCGACCGGAAACCGGCGGTAAGCGTCCAGTTCTCCCCCTTGATGTCGTGAACGATGGCGGAACCGGGCCAAGTGAGCAAGGTCGGGACGACCAGTCCGACGCCCTTACCCGAACGGGTCGGCGCAAAACACAGGACATGCTCAGGGCCATCATGGCGTAAATAGTTGTTGGTGAACTTGCCCAGGACCACACCCTGCTCACCCAGCAGACCCGCCGTTTTGATCTCGGCGCGCGTTGCCCACCGCGCTGAACCATAGGTCTCGGCATTCTTGACTTCGCGCGCCCGCCACACCGACATGCCGATCGCCACGATGATCGAAGCAAACCCGCCGGAAACGGCAATGTAACTGCCACGCTGGAAGACTTGCGGCGCATAGGCATCGAAACTGTACCACCACCAGAAGAAGGCTGGCGGCGGATAGACCGGATGCCCCAGCAACATGAACCAAGGCCGCCCCAGCTCGGGCTGATAGCCGAGTGATGCTGCGGTCCACTGTGTTGCGCCCCAGATGCTGCCCAGCACCAGCAGAAAGACGACGAGGATCTGCCCCCACAGGATTTTGGTTGCCGACATATGGTTTGCTCCGCATTTTGGAGCGAGGTCGGCTTGTCTCCGGATTACGCGCAAGGGAATTTATGTGGCAAGCAGAGGCTAGCGCAGAAAGGCAGGGATTGGCGTATTCTGGCCGAGAGAGGTCTGACCGCTTCCAGATTAAAAACGACGAAACCCGGCGTTCAGTTAAGCAACGATAGCGCAACGCCCGACTTCTTGCCGCAGATACGCTACACAACCCAGAATCCAACGATCAAGTTCAGCTACCGTCTCTGGGGGATGAGCAACAGGAATGCTGGGCTGCCGCCACCAGAGAGCGGCGCTTGCAAGGTGCATTCGCTCAATCGTCAGGCCGAAGAGCAAATCTTCACTGGTGGTGGGCTGCGGATCGCCTCCAAATTCAATAGCGGAACGCGGAATTGTAAGATCATCGAACCGCGCAGGAGGCTCAGGTGAACGCATTCGAGCACTCTCTAGGACATCAAGCTGCCAGTGTGGATGCCCCGCCTGATTCACAAAAGCACCGTTGCGCGGGCTCACCCATTCACTTCTCAGGATTTGTGGCTTGGCAAGTTCACCCTGACGACCAATGTGGAGGGTGAAGCCACCTTCAACAAAGCGGAAGCTCTGCTCTGCACCTTGTTTCTGCCAAGACTCGCGATAGCCAGCCCAAGCAAAAACCTCGTCTGTTACGGAGCAGAGGGGAACGACGCGGTGAGGGTTGCCCCGATTGCGCGCTATTGTCTCGCTAGCGCGCCCTCCGAGCATCATTACAGCCGCAGTGTTACTGATCTCCGGCGCAAAGGCGATATCGCCGGTTGCCTGCCCCACCGCTTCGCCGAAGCGGACAGCCAAGGATTTACAGCGCTGAATGAACGCTGCTGAAGATAACTTGGGTTCAGTTGTCTCAGTCCTCGACAAGCTCAGGTACGCCATAGAGCTGCGCGACAAGCCGGTCCACATTGTCCGCATGCACGGGTTCGCCACGTTCGGCAGCGATGGTGACACGCGCTAGCCGTCGAACATGTCCTCCCAAAATTGGATCTTCGGCCTTTTCCCACAAATCCGGAAGGAAGACCGGAGCCAAGAATCGGCTACTCAAGTCGAACTGCCCCCCTGCGATCGTCACCGACCTGAAAGAGACCAGCCGCACAAAGGTTCGCGAATTAAGCAGCGCTACATAGGCGTGCAACACCTCGATCGACGCAGCCTCGCGGACGCCTTCGCCGATCTCCTCGGCAGGATCGATATCCTCGTGCTCATCTAGCCGAGAGGCTAGAAGTTCGCGCTTCGGGGTCCAGATGTGGCCGGTTGATGGCAGATAGCGCCCACTTGCATCGAGCGCGAAGCTCCCTTCGGCGCCGAAAAACTTGGAGACAATGCGCGGACGGTCATCCAACGAGAAGGTACTGGTGCGCGAGCGCATGAGGCCCCACCAGTCTGTACGATTGGCTTGCAGGATTGAGGCCCGACCCTTCAGGACAGCCTCATTAGGTTTGAGGATAGCCCGGTAGTAGGTTGGAACAGCTGCAGCCAGTTCCTCTTCGCTAGCAAACAGCGAGCCATCGCGCCCGTGCGGAAAGAAGAGATGATACTTCTTTATTATCCGACCGTTCTCGATCGAATCGGTCATCAGCGCTTCACGAAAATGACGCTTCTCCTTGGCAGGCAAGCCAAGCCGACGAAAGGCGGCGTCGTCAAACAGGAAGACCTTCAAATTTCCCGTCTGGACGCCTTGCGCAATATCGAACAGGCTTCCGACGGTCGGTGTCTGTGCAGCTTCGAGCGCGTCGAGCAGACCGCGTTGCTGCGGCGTAAGAATTCGCCAGGGTAGTTTGCGATCAAGGACTGAGGCCTCGGTCGCAAACAGCTTCCATTGCCGGTCTCCGACCGCGATTGCAGGCGGCATGCCGTGAATCTTGCGCAATTCGCGCAGTGCATCACCGGTCGCACCTGCTTCATTACCAGTAACGAGCGCGGTGAATTCGCGGCGATGTGGTTGGCCCTTGGCTATCACGGCACACGCGACATGGACGAGAGCCTGACTGAACAGGCCAAAGTCACCGATGCTCGCAAGTAAGCGAATATCGCCCTCGCTCGCCAACTTCTCGCGCCATGGCGTCGCCGCCTCATGGGTGAGAAGATTGGCAGGGAATAGTGTTCCCATCGCGCCCCGATCGGCAAGCGCATCAAGCGCCCGAGTAACGAACGCCATGCTGTAGTCGCCTCGGCTCCCGGCCTTGTCCCCAATCACGGCGCGCAGCTGCACCTTTTGCTCAGGCGTCTGAGAGATCACAGAAATGAATGGCGGATTCATGACCGTCATGTCGGCTGCCGGAAAGGCCGGCTCCGCGAGTGAATCTCCGATTTCGAGATCAAGAGCTGCGCCACCAGCGGGAGTCCAGTCGCGCAACGCCAGGGTCAGAGTGAAGCGCGCCATAGCGATAGCAGGCCGCGATATATCGCGGCCAACAACGTGGACGGCGCCATTGAAGCCAACCCGCTGCAATCCTCGTAGTGCCTCATGGAGGAACGCCGCCGAGCCACACGCCGGGTCGCTGATGGTGAGCTTGGGCCGATCGGCCAGATCGTCGATCTGCAGGATGGTATGGTCAACGATGCTGCGAGCAAGCGCCGGAGGGGTAAAATGGGTTCCCCCGCGTGAATTACGCTCAGCCGTCGCTGTATCGACGTAACCGAACATGTCAGGCGGCGGAGCACGCACCAGATCGAAATGGGCTTCCTGGAAGAGTTGGCCGCCAGCGTGCCGAATAGCCAAGCTCGGGTGTAAAGTGATCGCCGACAATGTCGTCGGCGCGGTACGAATGTCGCGTAGCGACTCTTCGAGCGACGGACCCGCGAGCGCCGCACGCAATTCGGCAGCGTCATCAGGCAACCCGAACCCCACCGTATCAGCAGGTGCGTTTTCGCCGGCGATCAGGTCACCCAAGATGGTAACGAAGGCGTCGATTGCGCGATCGTCGGGAAGCCTCGCGTGCGCTACCAGCGAGCGGACTCGACCGAAAAGGTTGACGAGATGCTGGACAACGGTCCTGTTTGAGCGGAGCCGGTCGCGACAGAGGAAGCGATAAAAGCCGTCGAGGTCACGATTGACGGAGTCGAGAGAATAGACTTGTGCGTCGCTGGATGCATCCCATCGGACGACCTGAACGTCCTTCTTGCTGACGGTTACATGGTGCGGAAGGTCGCTTGACCAAGCCCAACCCGCTGCGGCGACCGGATCCATCCGCTCTTCGACGACCGATAGACCGAACGATCCATACCCACCATCGAGCAGGACATTGTGATCTCCATCGGCGCCATCCTTCTCAAAGGTGAACATCGGGGATCGGGCGAGACCAAATCGCTGGCTCCAAAGAACGCCCAGTGCCATGTCGGTCATCGTGACGATCCAACCTGGGTTACGAGCGGCAGTTGCCCCTGCAGTTCCTCGATCGTGCCGCCACTGGTGATCACCCCAAGATGGGGATCGAGCGGCACGATCAAGGCGGCACTATCCAACGGCGAGGTGGGGATCATGCCAATAACTGCAGTTTGTTGGCTGGCAAAGATCGCCGATTTACCCCAGAGGCTAGGAAAGAACTGACCGTCGAGCCTTTGCCGTAGGTCGGCTATGCCAGCAGCCCACCCACTTGCCCTTCCTCCGAAAACCAAGGTCACCTCGCGAAAAATACGTAGCGCGATAATGTCTTGCCAAGAAAAGAGCGCAAGGCGACCTGGGCCACGGGCCGGCACGGTGGGTTGGAAAAGCCCCCGCTTCCCGCACCACTCGCGCAGTTGGCTTTCCGGAAGCTCGGTCAGGCGCAAAGCATCAGAGAATTGTACAAGTTCCATATCAAGTGGGTATAATACCCACTTGAACGGGTCAATAGACTCGACGCGAATGACTCGCATATGGAAGTCGGGGCCGTTCCAGCACTTAGACATGGATCTGGGGCGTACGCTTTGACGTGCCTTTCAACCAAAGCAACGTTGCGCTCACACGACAAGCTTTGGCGCAAGCATGCCATTAGATGCCCATCCCGCGCGATCGCCCGAAGCTCCAGTCAACCCCGCCCCGCGCGTTCATCGTGCCGGTCACGGCTTGCCCCAAGTGTTGATCGAGTGCCGGTCGCCACGGCACCAGCTGAAACCCCATCCCGTCGTCGATCATGGCAAAGCGCCCCGATGCCAGCGTCACCCGCTCGCGGTAGATGCCGGTGACATACTCGCCCGCCGCCGACGGGCGGTGAGCAAGGCCCGTGCGTGCTGCGATAGCACCAATGGAGTCTCCCACTTCCTGTGTCTGCAATTTGCCGAGCATGGCACGTGCGAACACGAGTTGCTGGCCTTGTCGCCGCGCCAGCCCGCGCGCCACCAACTGATCAGCGCGTGCGGCCATCGCGTCCCTGATTTCGCTGCCGAACCCGTCGGCGGTGATAAGCGGCTCCTTCGCCACCAATTGCCGGTCAAGCCAGGTGGCACCGTCAGCAGTGACCTGCGCACCAACTAGCATATCCGAACGAACGGCAAGTGACTGCTGATCCCGGCCCTTGGCATCGGTCCATTGGCGCAGTTCGACCAGCGCGCCGGGGCTGGCGTCGGTCGTCTTGTCGATGTCGCTGAACCGCAAATGATGGGTCCGTCCGTCGGCCCCGTCCACGACAGCATAAGCGCTGCCGGTCAGTTCATCATGTAACCCGCGTTCGACCAGTCGCCCGAACACGGGTTCTGCGCTGTGTTCGTCGTGCAGTGCGAACCGGGACAGGTCAGGCATTCGGCCCCGCGCGCTCATCGCCCGGTGCATGGTCTTGATGATGTCGCCGCGCACGGCCATCTGCCGTAGCGTTGGTTCGAGATCAGACCTCAGCGTCCAGCAGCCCGATGCGATCCGTTCGGCAAGACCGAGCCGCTCAAGTTTGGTCGCGCGGCCGATCAAGTAATTGTTGGTTCGCGACATGGGGGATGCCGGGTCTGGCCGCAGATCGACCATGCCGCCATGATCGTCAGCGATTGAACGCAAGCGGCGGTCGAGGCTGGTCCAGCGCTCGGCCTCGACCTCGCGGGCCAAGGTGCGCTCGATCTCGCGTTCGGTTCTGGGTCCGAGCTCGATGGTGACGCGCTCCTCGGCGCGGCCACGCATCCCTGCACGAATGTAATCACGGTCAATGACGAGGTCTTGGGCCTGGTCGCTGCGGCCGCGCAGCAGGATATGGATATGCGGATTGTCGGTGTTCCAGTGATCGACCGCGACCCAGTCGAGCCGGGTGCCGAGATCGGCCTCCATGTCGGTGAGCAACTCGCGGGTGAATGCCCGCACATCTGACATTTCGACGGCGTCTTCGGGCGAGACGATGAAGCGGAAGTGATGCCGGTCGTCGGCGCAGCGACCAGCAAAGGCATCACCATCCGCCACGCCGTCATCGCTGCCGAAGATCTCTGCGTCCTTGCCGTCGCGCGTGACGCCATCGCGCTTCAGATAGGCGATGTGGCGCGATAGCGGTGCCGCCGAATAGCGGGAGCCGACATGACGCACGATCCGCGCCTTGACGATTACCCGGCGCTGGCCTTGCCGCGACCGCATCCGGAGCAACGCGGTCCGTCCGCGGCCGTGACGGCCGGTGCCGCGCCGCCCGCCCGATGCGCCGACCATGCCGACATGCCCTGCCTTGTTCGACAGCGCCCGCACCTGTGCGACGAGCGTCTTCGGCTTGGCCGAACGGCTGCTACGATCCCGAATCCGTCCCGGCCTGATCTTGAAGTCATCATCGCTCATGGGAAGGTCGGCGACGGCGCTGGAAATGGCAGAACTGCGCCAATTTCGACAATGTCTGCCAGCAGGGTTCGCGCGGAGATGGCTGTGAAAGACATGTAAAAACAAATACCTGCACCCCAACCGACGGCGCTGCTTTTATCTTGCCATCGCAATCTTCCCTCCCTCTCTTCTGACCTTAAATCCCTCCACCCATCACCAATCCACGCCATGACGCGCCAGAGGGGCAAAAGCGCGATCATTGCGGACGGCTCCCCGAAACGGGTGCGAAGAGGCCGCCGAGCGGACGGGACGAAGCAGGTGGCGGAGCCGCCGTAACTTCGTCGATGTTCGCGCCCGGGACCGCCTCGGCGGCATCGGTGCGCACGGCAAACAGCTGGCTTGCTGCCCACGATGTGCGAACGGGCTGCATGGGCGATGTGCTGGCGACGATAGTCGGCGCGCTGTCCGATTGCAGCATCGACGCGAACTTGGCGACATAGGCGCGCGTCTCGGCGGGAAGCGGGCGACCGCGATTCTGCCAGTCCTCGTAGCGGCCCGGTCCCGCATTGTAGGCAGCAAGGAAACCGGAGGCACCGTAGCTGTCATACATTTCGCGAAGATAGGATGTGCCTGCAATGATGTTGTCGCGCGGGTTAAACGGGTCAGCGCCCAACCCGAACCGGGTGCGCTGGCGCGCCCAGGTTCCGGGCATCAGTTGCATCAGGCCCATTGCTCCGGCAGACGAAACCGCGCCGATCCTGCCCGCACTTTCGGAGCGCATCACGGCATAGATCCAGGTCTCGGGTAAGCCAAAGCGCTGCGAAGCTTCGGCGACGTGCGAAGCAATGTCGACGGTTCGTGGCTGCGCCTGTTCGGCAGCGTTCTGCCCAACGGCAGGCGCACCGCCGAACAGGGCGATTGCGGCGAAAGCGGCGATGGCCAAGCGGCGTAGCGGCATGGCTCAGCCCGCCTTTTCACGCCGCGATGCGCGCGACCAGACCAGAACGTGTCCATTGTCATCGCCCTTGAACAGATTGGCGCGCAGCGGCTGGACGAACGAAGGATCGTCGATCTGGACGCTGACATAGTCACCGGCCTTCTCGCCGACATGCTTCCAGCCCGCGCCGACTTCGCGCGCCTCGTCGCCTTCACCGGCAATCACGCGGAAGTCTGGGGCGTTCTCGCTGTCCGACGGGTCTGCGGACAAGAGGACAAGATCGATGTCGAGCGTCAGCGTGTGCAGATGCCCGGCAAAGCCGCCATCGGCGGCAATGAATGTTCCAATACGCATGGGTCAGTCTCCTTGGGTTGTGGTTGGGGAAGCCTCGGAAGCGCGGGGATCGGCGAACCATTTATGGTCGCCATTCCCCGCTTCATCGGTCCAGACCGGTGTCGCGTGGCCGATCACATCGGCCATGTGCAGCACGCCGAAATAGCGTCCGTCGAAGCTACCGGGTGCTGCCGGGTTCATCACGAACAGCTCGCCAGCGCGGAGCGTCTGGCAGCCAGACCAAGCGGGGAGCGGACGGCCCAGACGGTCACGTGCTCGCGCTACACCTGCAAAGGCACCGTCGATGGTCACACCGTGCTGGAGGCGGCAGACGCGCTGGCCGCTGACGGCGGCGATACGTTTGAGCAGCGGCACACCGGTCGGAAGATAGTGACGCTCGGCGAGCAAGCGGCGAAGCTCTGGCGGCGGTTCGACGGCGATACGCTCGCCGACGTGCAGACTCGCTTTGCCCCGGATTGCGTAGAGCCCGGTCGGCACGGACGCGGTTACGTTCCACACTGCGTAGCGCGAGACCGGCACGGTCAGCGTCGCGAGTGTGGCAGCTGCTACCGCGCCTGCCAGGATAAAGCTGCGCCGGGTCATGGCAACAGCGCCTTGCGCTGAAGCCATGCGCGATGGCGCGCGCGGCTGTAATCGCGCGGTGCTTCTCGACCGGCCATCCGGTTGTGGATGTGGCGCCAATGATCGGGCGCAACGTCGCACGGGTCGATGCCTGACGCCTCGATTCCATCGATCAGGCGGAAGACCTGCGCGACTTTCGGCCAGCCGTGAACGCTGAGCAGGACATCTCCGCCCGGATCAACCTGCGACACGGGTGTCCAACGTTCGTGTCCATCGACGGCACGAACAATGTCGAGCGTCGAGCGGATGGTGCCGTACTCATTGGAAGCCCAGCGCACCAATCCGAACACTTGGCCCGCCGCGTAGCTTTCGATGCGCTGGCTGCGGCTGACAATCTGGGCCGCTACTGGTTTACCGAACTTGAGCCAGTCTTCGCGTTCACCCTCGCGCCAGAACAGCGTGACGTGAGTCAGCTGCGGTCCATCGCTTACCCTCGTCTCGGCAGGCCTGCGCTGCGGCGCTTCGCCATCTGTCCACAGGCGCGGTTCCGTTAGCAAGAATCCGAAGGATTCTTTGTTAGCTATGTTAAGGGTGCAAAATGGCAAGCATTTCTGCGGGTTTGAGGGCCATTTCGGTTCCCGATAGTCCGAACTATGGGTTCCTGATCGTCCGAGTCTGGCGGTTCCTGATAGTCCGTGCCCAATCATGACTTATCCCCAGCCCCCAATCCGGTCGTGCTGAGGCCGACGCGGCGCATGGCGGAGGCGAACGGATCGATGGGCGTCGCGACGAAGCTCAGCCGCTCGCGGCCAAGCGCATGTTCGATGGCGAGTGTGTATCCAGGCAACGCCTGACGCCGGACGATGTCGCGCAGCTCGAAGGCGAAGCGCTTGTGCGGAGAGAGCGCGCCAGACTTCATGTGGAGGTGCTGGAAATCAAAGCTCCAGCCGCCCTTTTGTTTGCCGCCGTGCTTGCGCACAAGGCGGTAGAGCCAGCGTTCAAGTCCGCCCGTCAGCGCAAAATAGGCTGGATCAATGGTGAGGACGAGCGCCTGATCGATCACGCCTTCGTAAAACCAATCGGGAATGATCATATCGATGCCGTTTGCGCGGCCCGCGCCATCGACGCGTTCCTTCCATTCGTTGATCCACGAAAAGCGGTGCCGCCGCCGCAGTCCGTTTGGCGATGGACGCTGGCGGATCGAGGTCGCAATCGTGGTCGATTGCAGGCGGTCGAGCCCAGCCTTCAACCGCTCGTAGCTCGCTTTGCCAGTTCCGCGCCGGGTGAAGGCGAGGATTTCATGCGGGGTGGCCGCGATCAATCGGGAGGTCGGGCGTCCCGCATCGCGGGCTTCGACGATCTGGCTCGCGACCCAGATGAGGACGTCAGCGTCCCAGATGGTCGCCATCCCGTGTTCGGCAGTCGCCTCGACCAAAATAGAGACGCCGCCCATCCGGAAATCAATCGGCCGGACCCGCTTCGACTTTGCCAGACTGAAGAAGGGCCAGGCCATCAGGTCCTGCGCGTCGCGGGCGGCGATATCACCGCCGCCGCTCACAAACAGCTCAAGCTGATGGCCATGGACCGGAAAGGTGGAAGCGCGCGGCATCAGCCAGCTCAGCGCCGCACTGGCGGGGTGTATCCGTCGATCCGCCGTGCGGGATGGACGATACCCTTGCCCGGATCGCTGGTCGACCGCCGCAGGCCAAGTTCGGCCCAGGCGTCGAGGTCAGTAATCGCATAGACGATCCGCCCGCCAAGCTTGCGATAGACGGGGCCGGTGCCATAGCAGCGATGCTTTTCGAGTGTTCGGGCGGACAGGCCAAGATGCACGGCAGCATCGGGCGTCCGCAAGAAACGGGCGGTCACAGGGGTGGGTCTGGCATCCATGGCAAGGCTCCGGCGAAGAGTGGTAGCGGCAGCGGGCTACCGCTGGGGTTCGCGGGCTTTGGCGTGGCACGAGTGGTCTGGGGGAGTGACAGAATGCGTGCCAAGACTTTGTCACCCCACGGACGACTGGCCACCCAGGCAGTTCGGTCTACGCCGCCGGCAAGGCATGAACACGCCAATGCCCCGCCCGGCAGGTGCCGGGCGGGGCGGGCTTGGCGGTCAGTCGCCGTTGGTGCGGCGCGCGCGCGACCAGATCAGGTTGTAGGACTTGCCGTCTTCGTCGTCGAAGAGGTTGGCGAAGATCGGGGCGGTGAAGCTGGGATCGTCGAGCTTGACCGAGAGATAGTCGCGGCCTTCGTTCGAGCGCTTGGTCCAGGCGGCCCCGATTTCCGCGCGGCCGACAAAGACCCGGTGTGACGGTGCGTTCTCGTTGTCGCTGTCTTCGGGAACGATGCGGACGTTTTTCTGCTGCACCGACATGGTGACGATCTCGCCCTTGTATTCGTTGCCGGTCTTGGTGAAAGTTCCGATATTGGCCATGATGCTTTCCTTCAAGTTGGTCGAACCCGCGCCCATCGCGGCCTCGATGGCTGGTTGAAGGCAGGGGCTTGCGCCCGCTGCATCCGCAGGACCGGAACAGAGTGGAGGACGGCGGCCAGACGGCTTTCTTGTCTCGCGAGGAATGGGCGGCGTCGGGGTCCCCATCGCGTTAGCGATGGGGTGGCAAGGCCCAGGGGAAGAAAGTCGGCGCAGACGGCGTTGCAGCAAGGGATCAAGCGGCGAAGCCATCCCCTGCCAACCACAGCCATTGAAGAGGCGGCAACGGGCTCGGGTCACACTTGACCAGGAGCCATGGCACTGCCCGGACTTTCTAGACCGAGCTGCGATGAGGAAGGAGTCGTGACGCGGTGCGCTTGCAGGTCTTCACCGCATCTCCAGACGTCGGCAACGGCGATGCGCCGCCGCGGGCTTGATCGAGCTCCCCGCATTCGGCCAGCCAAGGCCCAGTACCTTACTGGCTGCGAATTCCTGGTCATGCTTCGACCCGGAAACCGCCAAGACCAGCCCTACCCGAAACGAAAGAGGCAGATACTGCCACTTGATCAGGGCGCCTGCCGCGGAACGGCTCTACTAACCATCCAGCCGCGTCCGGCACCTGCTGGGCGCGGCTTGGAGGATGAAGGAGCTAAAGGCGGGCACGGGTCCACTGCGTCCAGGATGCCGCAGAGATGATCGCAGCGCCGAGCAGCGAGATGACGATCTGCCACGTGCTTGACGGCATGGTCGCCGCCGCGATGCCGTGGACGGCATGATAGCCCGCGACGGCTGCGGGAGCGGCAAAGGCGACGCCGATCGCCGCCCGCATCAGGTCGGACTTGGCGACGGCCAGTGCGAGGTGAGCAACAGCGAGCAGGATGATCGCGGCAATGGCTGCGGCGGTACGCTACGCAGCCCCTTGCTTCACCTGCCCAGCTGGGCAACAACAACGCCGAGACTCTAATCGCAACTGGATGAAGGTTGGGGGTCACGTCACAATTCCTACGGTGAAAATTTTGTCGAGATCATGACGTGACCAATCGCGTCTTGGGGGCACGGCATTTCATTTCACGATACCATTAGCAAAGTGAGGAGCAGGCGATGACTGAGTATCCGGTGTATTTGGTCGATGCCGACGAGGCTGTGCGGCTTTCTGTCGGTTTCATGCTCAAGACTTCCGGCCACCGCGTTGAGAATTTTGTCGATGGCGATGCCTTCCTCAAGGAAAGCAGAAAGCTCGAGCCGGGCTGCGTCCTGCTCGATGTGCAGATAGGCCCGCATGAAATCGACAATCTCGGTATAGGAGCCAAGCTCGGTTCCCGTCTTGCCAAGCGCAGTGCGTGCCGAAATATACGGGATACGCGCAGTGCCCCGCCGGTCGAACCGTTTGATAAGTGCCACTGGAAATGCCGTTTCGGCCAATGCGAGCTGGACTTCTGGTGTGCGGATGCCGCAGTCTTTGGCCAGACGCAGGGTGGCAACCTCGACACGCTCGATTGGCTGCTGGTCAAGGACGGATGTAAATTTGGCAAGCCATAGCGTGTCGCCATCCCGCACATTGGCCTTGGGGCGGGCACCGCCAGAACCGCCCGCTCCTGCTAATGCCTGCAACTGCTCGGCACTGATGTCGCCCCCCTGTTCATAGGCCCGGGCAATGGCAGTAATTGTCGCAAGATCAACGATACGGGGCACAGAATCGGGAGCATTACCTCGAATGATATTGCCGCTGCTGTCGAGAAATCGCAGCGCGCCCTGTCGGCAGTGATCGTCCGACAAGGTCAGATATTCGAATTCGGAGAGGCCGCTGCCATAGGCCCGTTCGAGTAGGCACCGGCCCCAGCTGTCCGGCGCTGCGTCGGCGAAGACACCGGCAAGGGCATCACGCTGTCCGGACGTATGATATGGTCCGCTTGCGAGCGGATGGGCGGGTTGAATGGCAAAAGCGCGCGGATCTTCGATCCAGGCGGCATGATAGGTAAAGGTCGAGAATTGTCGCGGACCAGCTTGCGTGAAGCGAAGCTGTCCAACCGGTGCCAGCGTCTCTCCAATTGCGACCTGGGAATGAAATTCAGCCATCAGAAACTTACGCCGTCATGATCGACTGTGTTTGCGACCTGCTCATTCTGGCTGGGTTTGCCTGACTGCCTGCGCAGGGTTGCCGCCGAAGATCGACCGCGCCGTGGAAGCTGTTCAGCTGCCAGAGCCAAGCCAAGGTCATCCTTGCGAATATCGATGAGATCCGCGAGCCGATCGGCTAGACCCAGCACAACAAGAATGTCGGCCAATGTGCCCATGCCAACGCCAGGGTCGCCTTTTTCCAGTCGCGAGACAGAGCTTGGCGAGGTGCCTGCGCGGATCGCCAGATCCGAGACGGCGATACCACGCCGCAGTCGTGCGTTACGGATGTCCTGGCCGAGCCTTGCCAGCGCCTTTCCGGCCTTAGGAGAACTCATAATACTTTCCATATATGGCTAATAAAATTCACTTATAACTCATATATGACTGATTATGAGAAAATGCAAGCCGCTTGAGATATGACTTGAGAGCGAGCAAGATGACGATAGCAGTTGGAATTCCGGCTTTGCGAACGGGGTTCGGGCGGGAGAAGTCCGAAATTGACGCAATCTCACGCTGCCCAGTCCATGATGACGGCGGTTTCGCGTCTGAGCAATTGATCGATCTTCGAGGAAACGCGCTCCACAGCCAGGCGCATCGCCTCATCGAGGTGGACGTAATTTTGAGTAGAACCTCTGGCCCCATGGCCGAGCAGCGCCTTGATGGTCAATTCGGAGAAACCCATGTCGCCCGCGACACTGCCGAACGTATGCCGCAGGACGTGCGGCGTCACGCCCATTATCCCGGCGATCGCGCACAGTGCGCGAAGCGTTTCAGGTACACCGGAATAGGGCCGGTCCACGAAGTCCGATGGGAAGAACAGTGGAAGCCCTCGTTTCTCGGGCAGGGACTTGAGAAGTTGGACTGCGACCTGTCCAATTGGACGGACCTGACCGTCGGTTTTGGTATCAGGAAAGTGGACATAGCCGCGATCGGCGTGGAGCCAGGAGCGTTCCATCCCGATCACCTCGGAGATCCGGTATCCGGTCAGCAGCAGTGCGCGCACGGCTGCAATGCCGGTTGGGTTCTCCTCGTTCCGCTCGGCTATTTCGATAGCCTCTCCAAGTGCTCGAATCTCGGCGGCGGTCAACCGTCGGGTACGCGGTTTGCCTGCAATCTTGCGGACGCCAGCGGCGGGGTTGTTCTCGACGATGTCATAGCGGAGCGCGTGGGAGAGAAGGCTTTGCAAGGTGGAGACGGCGCGACCGGCAACACCGGGGCCGCCTGCAGCTTTGCCTCCGCGAGTTCCGTCCTTGCGTGGCTTGGCTGTCTTGCCTGCCACGATGTCCGTTTGCATTCTCTCGATGTCCGCGATGCGCAGGGCGCGAACCTGGCGCGTCCCGATCAGCGGTACGATGTGGGTCTTGATCCGGCTGCGGTCCATAGCGAGGGTTGAGGCCTTGATCGGTCGATGCTTGCGTCCAAGAATGATACCGGCGTCGGCATTCTCAAGATACCAGTTGCAGACTTCGCGAATGGTAATTGCGGCGCGGGATTGGGCGCGCTCTTCCGCCGGGTCTGCGCCGCCAGCCACTGCCCCCAGTTTCATGATCGCCTGCTTGCGAGCCTGCTCAACCGTGAGGACGCCATGTCGCCCAAGCACGATCCTGCGGCTGCGTCCCTCCTCGTTTCGGTATTGAAGTACGAACGCCTTCAGGCCCGACGGGATCGCACGAATGCCAAAGCCGCGCAATTCGTCGTCCCACAGGAATGTTTGCCCTTCGAGGGGGATCGCCATGCTATCAACACTTCGTTTGGTAAGTTTGCCCATGTCGGCTGGTCCTTTCGGGCGCCTTGCTTACACAACCCGGACTCGATGGCAATGTAAGCACAATGTAAGCAAACGAATGGGAAATGCCGGATAGCGAAGGATAGCTATGGCGTAGGAAGTTGATAAAAAAATCAGATATTATCGTAGTTTAGGGGACTATGGCGAAGAATGGCGTTAGCGCGGTGGAAGACCCTGGGCATTTTGCCAAGGTTGGGGTCGAGAGTTCGAATCTCTTCGCCCGCTCCAGAATATTTTTTCCAAACCAATATAACTCACTGTTTTCAAAGGGATTTATCCCTTTTGGCTTCTGTTCGAATCGTCCAGGGGCCATTTTTGGGCTAGTTTTTGCACCGAAAATGGGCTAGTTTTTGTCCATGGCGCGGGCGGAAAATCATGATCGTTACCTCAAGGTCCGGGGTGGGTGGTACTACTATTACCGCCATATTCCGACCCGTCTGCGACCCTTCCTTTCAGGCAACACGATACGGGTCGCGCTGAAGACCCAATCGGCGGAAATCGCCAGGATGCGCCGCGACGAATTTGTTGCCGCCGATGATGAATACTGGACCCAGCTGCGCCTGGCGGTCGACCTGGAAGCGGCAGGTCAGCCCATGCAGACGGGCCTTGCCCGCAAGCGATATGAGATCGCCACGGCCCGGGCCCTGGCTGTGGGATTCGCCTACCGGCCGCTCGCGGAACTTGCAGATCCTGCCCATATCGAGGACGTGGTCCGGCGGGTCCTGGCGGTGCGGGACAACCCGGCGTCTGACGGCCAGCTGAACCTTGCAATCGTTGACGCGGTTCTGGGAGGGGTCGAGGCCCCCCGCACGACGATCAGCGAAGCGATGGAGATCTACAAGACCCGTATCGCGGTCAATGAACTCCTCAACAAGTCACCGGCGCAGAGATCCCTGTGGCATGCCACCAAGGACCGTTCGCTGAGATATTTTGTCGATGTCGTGGGGGACTTGCCCGTCACCGAGATCACGCGGGAGCACGGACAAGACTATTTTGCCTGGTGGAATGAGCAGCTGTCTCCGGGAGATAGCGACCAGAAGCCGAAAAAGCCGAAGACCGCCGCCCGGCATTTCAGCGACATCCGCAAGCTCTATACCGAGTATTTCAGGTTCATGGGCGATGAGGCGCGTCCCAATCCGTTCCGGAACCTGAACTTCAAGGGTAAATCACGCACCGTTATTCCGGCCTTTCCGAGCGCATGGGTCGAGGAGAAAATTATCGTCCGGGGCGCACTGGACGGCATTGTTCCAGACCTGCACCTGGCCGCTCTCATGCTGATCGAAACCGGCTGCCGTCCGGGCGAAATCATAAACCTGCGCCGCCAGGACATTGTCCTGGACGACGCCGTCCCGCATATTGCGATCCGCGCACGCGAGGACCGCGAAGTGAAGACAGAAACCTCGATCCGGCGCCTGCCGCTGGTCGGTGTCTCATTATTGGCTGCGCAGCGTGCGCCTGATGGCTTCGCGCGCTACCGGGACAAGTCCAATGCGTTTTCAGCAGCCCTTGGCGCCGCCTTCAGGCGGCGCGGCCTGTTTCCGACAGAGGATCATGTCATCTATTCTTTCCGGCACGCGTTCGAGAAGCGGATGCAGGAGGCCAATATCGACTATGCCCTGCGTTGCCTCCTGATGGGACACAAGCATGACCGGCCCAAATATGGTGATGGCGGCTCAATGGCCTACCGGCGCGACGAACTATTGAAGATTGCCCATCCCGTCCCGAAAGACCTGTTCGAGGACTTCGATCGTATGGCGTCCAGCTGAAGCGCCGCCGACCGCTGATGCTGAGAGTCCGAGGGTTATCGACAAGTTGAAATGGGTAGCCGGAGGAAGCGCGAGTTCAAGAGCGGTTGTGAGTGCTGTAACCTGCGCCCTTCAAATCCCTCGCCCATTCCGAGAAATCAGCCCGGCCCGTTACTGGTGCCGGTAACGTCCGTATTCGGGAATACGTGAGGCGAAGGCAAATGACGTCTCGGACGTTGGGAGCAAACCGGTTCGTCTCGGTTGCTACGGGTGAAAAGAATACATTCGATCCGCGCGAGTCCGACGGCCGGTTCATGCCGAAAGCGGACATCAAGGGGCCACGCAAGTTCGGAAACCGGTCTTTATCGTAGACTTGCCGCCGGTTGAACCATTCAACTGTGTCGCCCTTGCAATTCGGCCCATTATGCATTAATTTTTCCCCATGAGGAAAGACTTATGACGCCTGCATCTGATTTGACGGTTAAAGAAACGGCACAATTGGCCGGCGTGACGGCCAGTGTCGTCGAAAAGGCGCTTGAGACCAAGGTTCTCAAAGCCATAGTGCGCAAGGCCCGACGGCGTGGCGGCGCGACGCGATTTTTGCCGGTCAACGCGGTGATCTATCTCGCCGCGATCAAGGCAGCAAAGCTGACGGACTTGCCGGTGAAGTACAAGAAAGCGCTTTGGGCTCAATTGAAGGCGCTCGAAGTCGGCGCATTGAAACCCGTGGAGTTTGCTCCAATGGCGATATTGAAGGTGGATGAACTCGTGAGCGAGCCATATGAAAAAGCGCTGCGGTACGTGAACGCTCGGGACGCCTATATTGTTTCGGACCCGGAAATTCTGGGCGGAACGCCGGTGATCGCGAACACACGGATCACTGTCTATTCCGTGTTGGCACGCCTGGAAGACGGCGAAAGCCTTGACGAGATTGCCGGCGAATATCCCGTCGTTCCGCGAGAGGCCTTCGAAGCAGCCGCCATCTACGCCAAATCTAACCCACTGATGGGCCGCCCCAAACGGCCCTGGCATGCGGCTGCATAATCGAAGGCGACGGGCGGGGTGGAACTCTTCATTGACGAGTGCCTGTCGCCTTCACTGGCGGCAGAATTGAATGCGACCGGATTTCATGTGGCGCAACATCCGAGGGACTTCGGAGGGCTCGGCGACCCCGACCACGCTGTGCTTCGAAGATGTATCGACAGTAATCTGGTCATTGTAACCCAGAACGCCCGGGACTTCAGAGCGCTTGTAGCGACCGAGGAGATTCATCCCGGCCTGATCATCCTTCCTTTGGCAGGCAAGGCCCGTTCGAAACAACTGGTCGAGCAAGCGATCGCTTATCTGCACACGCTTGGCGATCCGATGACCTTGATGATCAATTCGGTGCTTGAGATCGCGTCAAACGGGTCAATGAAGTTTTACGATCTGCCAACGGAATATTAACTCGCCGGCGCCGAGGGACCGTGATCTGGCATAGACCCGCGCCACAAATTTTCAGCAGCTTCTGGATGCGGTAAACCACTGGCCAGATCGGGATGTCGTGGATTGAGATTGGCTTCCACGCATGTCCGCTATCAGGTTTCTTGATCCGAAGACGAATGGCTTCATAGCTCGTCAGAAGCAGACGAAATGAACCCGCGCTGCCTTTGGTCTCCCAAGGCGTCATTTTTCGGAATGATCGAGGGACTCCAGGCGTTCAGGTCACCTGCCACGAGCAATTCGAACCGCAGTCGCGCTATTTGCGCCTCGGTTATGCCGGCAGTCTTTTTGTCAGCATCTGGATCGCGGTGCCAGCAGGTGACGTCAGGAACATTCTGATCCCCTTCATCCAGGCGATCGCGAAGTGGTTCCCGTTCCCGAACGCGTTCAACGCGGCGGAAGCGCGGACTCAAAGGTGTATCGAACAGGGACACTATACGGTCGGTAGCCATGACATTGCCTTTCCCAGTCAAGGCAAGCAACGTTCGCGCCAACAGTCGGAACAGGCGTCGACAAAATCTGCTCTGAGACCCATCTGGTCACGCCGCTGAACGAGGTTGTGTTGGGAAGCGGTCCGCTAGCTGCTGGCGTCATCCATGTCAGAAAGGTCACCATCACGCTTCAGGCAGGCCGCGAGCCGCTTGCCGCGTTGCTGTCTTTCAGCCCATTCACGGTCAATCACGTCAAATATCGGCCAGTACTTTTCACCGAGCGTCGTCACAATCCTTGCGGCGACTGTCCGGGCTGCCTGCAGGTCCTCGTTTGAAATCGCCATAGTGATGTGACCGCGAGAGTTGTCTTCAGACGTTTCGAGAACCTGAAACCAGGGCCTTTCTGGCCTTCCTGAATCCCGTATCGCTCGCCATGAAAGCTTCGAGCATATGCGGAACGAGTGCCTGGGCGGACACGTCGTTGCCATTGATCCGGCTATGAACGCGGGCATAGTCCTCCAGCTCTGCGATCAATAACGGGTCCATCAACAGGGTCAGTTTCCGCGGTGTCCGGTCGGGCAGTGGTCCGATTTTCAGACTCATGTCGTTCATGGCGATTTGCCTCCTGCATAGGGCTTCAGAATGATATCCTTGTTGACGATGATGCCGAGCCGCCAGCCTGGCCGGATCGTGATCGTCGGCTGGACGTCAAGATTGCGCCGGACAAGGTCCTGGCCGGCCTGATTGACGCCGGTTTGGGCTGACCTGCGTAAAGCTCTCGCAATGTCGCCTTCATCATCGCTCGCAAGTTCGGAGCCGACGCCCAGAAGTGTCGACAGGGCCACGCCCTGCAGCGAGCGCCAGGCGTGATAGTTGACCTTGTCTTCGAGCCCTGCATATCCGCGCGCATCGACGCCGGCGAGATTATCGATACGGATCGACGTGCCGTCCGGCATGATAATCCTTGTCCAGACAAGCAAGGCGCGTGATTGTCCAAACGCGATCACACTGTCATAGCGTCCGACGACACGCGCTCCCTGAGGGATGAGTTCAGTCTGTCCGGTGATCGTGTCGTAAACGGGGCGCGTCACCTGGGCGATGACCTGGCCCGGCAGGTCAGAATTTACGCCCGTGAGCAGGGTTGCCGGAATGACAGTGCCTGCCATCAGCTGCCAGGGCGAAGCGGGCGTCTCGAGCTGATAGGGATTGTAGATGGACGTGTCGGGCTCTTGGCTCAGGAAATCCAGCTTGCGCACCTGCCGGTTTGGATCCTCGCTCAGGGCAGATCCGAACGCGCCCGGCGCAGATGCGACAAGCGCCGACAGGTCTGGAAACTGGACCGAAGGCGCGCGGTAGCTCGTGTCGCGAGACACCTCTGCCGACGCCATCGTGCGCTGACCGACCGGGAAGAACACGCCGCTATTGCGTGCGGCGTCCGACATGGCTGCCTCACGCGCGGCCAGTTCTGCTTCGCGCGCGGATCGCTGAGGATCTTCGTCATGGGGCGCTGTGTCATACGCGTCATCGAACACCATGCGCCCTTCACGCCGGGCTTTCAGGATGGGCGTGCCGAGGTCTCCGGGCAAAGGCGGGCCGAGCTCAGGCGCGCCGGGCTTCACATCTCTGTAGCTCGCCGGAAGGGCGGCGAGCCCCTCTGCTGCCGGCTTGCTGGCGGTCGAGTAGAGCTCCTTGCCTGCGGCCTGCGCGCGCCTGTCCGGAGACTGCAGGGCAAACGCCAGCGATCCGAGGACAACTGCACTGGCGGTTCCAAGCAGGATGGCAAGCGCGCGCTTGGAGAACCGGCGCACTGGCCGTGGCTTGCCCCGGATCTCGAGCGCCTCAGGGGCGGGGAGGGATGTTTTGCTCATTGACCCGGCGCACCCAGATCGGACCGCGCGATGCGCACGACGTCCTGCTTCTTTTCGCCGAGCCGGAGCTCGGCCTTCGCAAACAGGCGGTCGACCACATAATAGTCACCCGACATGCGATAGTTTACCAGCTGGGCGCGCCCGTCCCGGCCGATCACGAACAGGGCTGGCGCATCGCCCTGATCCAGACGGGCCGGAAACTGGATATAGACTTTCCGGCCATCATCGAACACGCGCTCGGGGCGCCAGTGTGGCTTGCCGCCGGCAAGCGCATAACGAAACTTCAGGCGATCGAGCTGGAGGCCTTGCGGCGTGGGCGCCTCAGAATTGCGCGGCGCGGCGCTGGCGACGCGGGTCACGAGTTGCTGGTCGGCGTAGCGCCAGGAGACGGCGGCCATATAGGTTTCCTGGAAGGCCCGCAGTTCCAGGTGATAGGCCCGCCGTGAGGTCGTCACGATCAGGTTGGTCTTCAGGCCCGGCTGTGTCGGCTTGACCAGTATATGCGCCTGCGCGGTCGATCCCGTGCCTGACGCCGTATCGCCAAGCACCCAGCGGACCGTATCGCCGGCCGAGACCGAGACCAGTTCCTCGCCCGGCTCGAGCGCGATGTCGGTGACCTGTTCGGGCGCGCAATAGACCTGGTAGAGCGCGCCGATCGTATAGGGATAGACCTGGATCGCGTTCATGTAATTGTCGAGCGAGGGTTCGATGGACGCCTTGCTGTTGGCTGTCTCGATGGCTTCATAGGGTTTCAGGGAAGGCCCTGAAGTATCGGCGACGGGCAGGGGTTTCAGCTGCCCCGGCATCGCCACCGGGTGGTAGGTGGTCTGGACGACCGGCGCGGGTGCATCCGCCAGGTCTTCGTCCGGTTCGAGAAAGAGATCTTCGGCGAAGGCCGCATCATCGGCCATTTCGGCATCGAGTACGATGTCGGGCGCGCCAGCACCTGCGGGAAACGTTTCGCAGGCCGTCAGGCAGGTCGCGCCAAAAAGGATAAGGGCAAGGCGTTTCATGAGGATCTACTCCTGTTTGTGGTCTTTCGACCAGTTGAGGCCGTGGACGTAGAGTCCCAGCGGGTTGGCACGTAGGGTTTGGGCAGTGCGGGGCGGATCGATCACGATGGAGAAGATGCCGGTATGGTTTGACCGGCTGATCTCGGCGCCGTTGCGGAACGCGGTCTCGCGCCAGCGCACGGTGAAGCTGTCATCGGAGGAGCGCACCACGCTGGTCACATCAACCGAGACCGAGCGATGGCCGATATCGACAAACGGATCATTGTCCCGGGCATAATCGTTCAGGGTCGCAGCGGCCCGGTCGGTCGCATAGGCATAGGCCTTCAGCCAGTTCTGGCGCACGACGACCGGATCGATCGCGACAGAGCGCGTATTGGTGACAAAGTCTGCCAGGTGGAACGCGATCTGCGCATCGGTCGGCTCGTAGCGCCCCTCGGCAGGCCCGACAGCGCGCACGGCCCCGTCGCTGGTGAGCTCGACCACATAGGGCGTTACAAAGGACTGGGTCGAGCGCCAGACCAGGCCGCCCGCCAGGACGAAAGCCAGTCCGATCGACCCCAACGCCGCGAGCCGCCAGTTGGCCGCCTGAACCCGATAGGAGCCAATCCGGTCATCCCAGGCCTGCGCAGCGCGCTGGTAGGGTGTGACAGGTTCCGGCGTGTCGCCATAGGCTGACCGGTCGCGTTTCCAGAGCATGCTCATCTAGTCCTCGTCTGTCTTGAGTTGCAGGGACGTGCCGGCGCCGGGCCTGTCGCCATCACGCACGACAGAGGCTGCCATCATGCTGGCATCACGTGTGGCCTGGCTGCGCCGGATGCGGCTTGCCCAGTCTGGCGCGGCGCGGGGCCGGGCTGGCATGGGCCCGCCCTGGGCCTCGCCAGATGCAAGGCCAGACCCACCGGTCGCAGCGAAAGCTGCCCGGCTTCCGGCCTCTGACCTTGCGCCAGGATGGCCAAAGGCGCGGCGAGCAAACCCTGCGGCGCCCGAGGCGGCCGTCTGGACGCCGGCGCTGGCGACCCCGCTCATGCCGGCGGCTGCTGCGCCCATGCCGGTCTTGCCGGAACGGGCCGCGCCGAGCGAATAGGCCGTGCGGGCGCCGCCTGCCATGGAGGCGGCCGCACCAACAGCGCTGCGCCCGCCACCCGCCACGGCAGAGACGGCCGATTTTGCCACACTCCCACCGGCTAGCGTGCCGGCGGCGACACCGGCTGCCGTGCCGACAGCTGCGCCGGCGCCAAGCTGGGGCGCGCCGGAGACAAGGCCCGTTGCGATGCCTGGGCCGAACAGGCCGAGCGCGAGCAGGGACAGCGAGCCCAGAATGACAGAGGCGGCCTGTTCGAGCGTCACATTGTCCGGCTCGAACGTGGCCGTGATCGCGGTGAAGATGGTCGAGCCGATCCCGACAATGATTGCGAGCACCATGAGCTTGATGCCCGAGGCGATGACATTGCCGAGAACTTTCTCGGCGAGGAAGCTTGTCTTGTTCCAGAGCGCGAAGGGGATCAGCACAAAGCCTGCAAGCGTTGTCAGCTTGAACTCGATAATGGTCACGAAGAGCTGGATCGCGAGGAAGAAGAAGGCGAGAAGCGTGATCAGCCAGGCTAGGAAGAGGACGGCAATGATCACGATATTTTCAAAGAAGGCGATCGGGCCTGTCAGTTTGCGGATTTCATCAAGCAGGGGATAGGCGGCGTCAAACCCGGTGGCGGCGACAAAGCCCGGCTTCATCATGTCATCGGCCGTGATGGTGCCGCCTGTTGCATTGAGCCCGAGCTGGGCAAAGCTGCGGAACACCACGTCGGCAAGCAGGGCAAAGTTTCCGAGGATCAGCGCGAAGGCGCCGACATAGAGCACTTTCTTGAGGAACCGGCCAATAATGTCCGTATCCGGACCCATGGCCCAGAAAAGACCGGCCAGCGTGATATCGATCGTGATCAGGGCTGTGGTCAGCCAGGCGACATCGCCCTGGAGCAGCCCGAACCCGCTATCGATATAGGCCGAGAAGGTCGCGACGAACTGGTCGATGACATTGAGATCCTCCATTGCCATCAGTCCCGCGTATAGGCGGCGCCGTCGCCGCGGAAACGTTCATGGCGCACACGGGCCTGCTCCTCGAGTGCGGCCCGCCGGGAGGCCTCGATCGTCTCCATCCGGTACTGCGCCGTCATCAATTGCTGCATCTGTACCTGCTGCGCGATCGAGAGCGCGATCAGCTGATTGCCCGCCTGGAGGGCAGAGAGATTGCCCGAGGCCGACTGGCTCTCGGAGACCAGTTCACTCAGCGTGCCCCTGGTGTCGGCGATCGCCGAGACGATGCCCGACTGGACCTGGATCGTGTTGGCAAACCCGCCCTGGGACAGGCGCCACTGGTTTTGCGCCTCAACCACGATCTCTTCATTGCTCAGGTCTTCGTAGGTTTCCGGGAACGCTTCTTCGTACCGGCGTTCGGAGTCAGCGACCTCATAGGAGATCTCGTCAGCCTCTCGCATCAGGGTGTCGATCTGCCCGAGCAGGTAAGTGAGATGGTCGATGGAGGCGTAGTCGAGGCGTTTGAGATCCTCGGCCTGGTTCACCAGCATCTGGGCTTCATGCTGGAGCTGGCTGACCTGATTGTTGACCTGCTCCAGCGTGCGCGTTGCGGTCAGGATGTTCTGGACGAGATTTGTCGGATCGAGCACGACGTCGCCAACGCCCAGCAAGGCCTCGGCGCGCGGGGTGAACGCCGCAAGGCTGAGGGATCCGACGAGGAGCGCGGCTATTCTGCGGCGCATGGCACGGCCTCCCGCGCCGTGATCAGGTCGGCTGCCCAATCGATCCCCTTGAAGACAAGCCAGGCTGGCGCAAACCCTTGCCGTCCTGCTGCTTCCAGGACGCGCCCCATCGCTTCCTGGTCGGCTTTTGACCCGGCAGCGCAGAAGGCGAGCGCGACAGGACCGAGCTCCAGGTCGAACAGCCGGTTGCCGGCCGGGCATTGCAGGTAATAGTCGCGCTTCGGTGTGGCCCGGCCGATCAGTTCGACCTGGCGCGCATTGAGTCCGAACGCATCATAGGTCTTTGCCTGTCCGGGTTCCCCGGCCCGCGCATTGGCCAGGAAGATCCGTGTCGGGGCGCTCTCGATCAGCGCGGGCGCGATGGCGCTTGCCGCAACATCTGCGAGGCTCTGCGTCGCAAACACGACCGACACGTTCTTCTTGCGCAGCGTCTTCAGCCAGTCACGCAGGCGCCCCGCAAACAGGGGATGATCCAGGAACAGCCAGGCCTCATCGAGAATGAGCAGGGTCGCGCGCCCGTCAAACCGCCCTTCCAGTCTCTGGAAGAGGTGCGCCAGGACCGGCGCAGCCAGGCGGCGGTCCGACATCAGCGCTTCCATTTCGAAACAGGCCATGTCGGAGGCGGCAAAACTGTCCTTGTCTGCATCGAGCAGCGCGCCATAGGGACCTTCGAGCGTGTAGGGCGCCAGCGCCTGGCGAAGGCTTGAGGACTGGATCAGGGCCGCAAGCCCCGTCAGCGTCCGTTGCCGGCGCGGCGCTGCGGCAAGGCTTTGCAAGGCAGACCAGACCGCCTCGCGCACGTCTGGGCCGACCTGGACGCCTTCCTGTTCGATCAGCGCCAGGACCCAGCCTTGCGCCGCTGCCAGGGCGGCCTCATCGGCGAGGTCTGCCAGTGGCTGGAAAGCATGAGCGCCATCAAGCCCGAGATCATACCAGTCGCCACCAAGCGCGAGTGTCATGGCCCGGGCCGAACCGCCCTTGTCGAACACGAACACCTGGGCGTTCTCATAGCGGCGGAACTGAAGGGCGATCAGAGACAGCAGGACTGACTTGCCGGCCCCTGTCGGCCCGACAATCATCATGTGGCCGACATCGCCCTGGCTGTGCACGAGCCGGAACGGGGTTGAGCTGGCGGATCGTGCCATCAGGAGCGGTGGGCCGCCAAGATGGTCATTGCGTTCAGGCCCTGCCCATTGCGCCGATAGCGGCGCCATATGGGCAAGATCGATTGTATTGAGCAGCGGCTGGCGGACATTGGCGCAGGCCTCGCCGGGCAATGTGCCAAGCCAGGCATCGAGCGCATTCAGCGTCTCAGGGGTTGCCGTAAAACCGCGGGCATTGATGACGCGCTCAGCGGCCCGGATGCGGTCTTCTGCGACCTGCGGATCGGCATGGGTCAGAACCAGGGTCGCGGTATAATAGCCGAATGCGACATGGCCCGCGCCAAGGGCCTGCAGGGCCGCGTCGACATCGGAAGCCTGATTGTCGGCATCTGTATTGAATTGCGTCGCCGGCTCATTGGTCAGGATTTCGCGGACATAGGAGACAAGTGAGCGGCGCTTGGCGAGCCAGCCGCGCATGTAACGGTTGAGGATCTTTTCAGCGTCGGCCTTGTCCAGCGGTATGAACCGCGTCACCCAGCGATAGGCAAACCCGAGCTGGTCAAGTTCTGCCAGCAGGCAGGGCTCGCTCGATCCGGGGAATTTGCGCACTGTCAGGACTTTCAGCGTTTCGTCCCCGAGCCTGGGCGCAAGACCGCCGGTCACGTCGGTATCGGCGAGCAGGCCGTCCAGGAAGATCGGGCTGTGAGGCGCGCGCACGAGGTGGCGTTTCAGCGAAATACAGCCATGCAGATAGGTGAGGGTGGCATCGTCACCGAGGAAGCGTGCTTCGGGCATCAGGTCAGCCATCAGGTCCAGCGCGCGGGCGGTTTCGGTTTCGAACCGGTCGAGATTTTCGGCAAAGAAGCTGCGGGGCGCGTCGGCCGGATCCTCGATGAAGAGCTTCTCGACCCGCGCCGTCCGGTCAGCCGGCGGCATCCAGCTGAGGGTCAGGTAGCCGTCGGTCTCGAAATGCCGGCCGGCCTCCTCGAACTGGGCGCGCCGTTCTGCGTCGACCAGCCAGGCGGCCGGATCGCGCCAGACACTGTCCGGATAGGTCGTCGAGGCGCGCCGGTCCGCTTCAAACCAGAGGGCCCAGCCAGAACCGAACCGCGCCAGGAGATTATTCATCCGGGCCGAGATGGAGACCAGTTCTTCCGGCGTCGCGCTTTCAAGGTCCGGGCCGCGATAGGCAATCGTCCGCTGCAGGCTGCCATCCTTGTTGAGGATGATGCCGGGCGCGATGAGGGCGGCCCATTTGAGGTGGTCTGCCAGGCGTGCCGGGCGGGCGCGATATTCACGCAGGTTCAGCATGCGAGATACCCCTTGTGACGAACATGCCGGATCAGCACGCCGAGGAATTGCGGGTCACGGCGCGCCGCAAACACGCAGAGCCCATGGGCGACCAGCCAGTAGGCAAGTCCGACAATCCAGAGCTGGAGACCGAGCCCGAGGGCTGCGGCAAGCGTGCCATTGACGATCGTTGCCATGCGCGGCGCGCCCGCGATCAGGATCGGCTCGGTGAGCGCGCGGTGAACCGGCGTCACATAGCCATCAGGAAGAGGCGAGCGGCCAGCCATCAGAGCGTTGCTCCGCCGCCGAACGAGAAGAAGGAGAGAAAAAACGAGGTCGCGGCAAAGGCGATCGAAAGCCCGAACACGATCTGCAGGAGCTTGCGCATACCCCCGCCGCTTTCGCCGAAGGCGAGGCCAAGCCCGGTCAGGATGATGACGATGGTTGCCAGGATCTTGGCGACCGGGCCTTCAATGGATTCCAGGATCGATTGCAGCGGCCCTTCCCAGGGCATGCCGGATCCGGCCGCATGGGCCGGCAGGACAAGCAGGAGGGTGAGTGCGGTCAGTCTTGCGCCGTTCAGGCTGACGGCTTTTGCCATGTCTTGGTTCATGGGAGTGTTCCTTTTCAAGCGTGAGGGTGATGAGGCTGGCAGCTGGTGAGGTTTGGCAGCACGAGCTGGAGGTCGGGGACGACGGGCTGGAGGTCGTAGCCAAAGCGCCCGAGCCCGTTCAGGCGGGCGAGGGTCTCGACGCGTCGCACGCCATTGCGGCGGGCAATGAAGACGACGCAGTCCACAGTTTCAGAAATGAGATCATGCGGGAGCGTTGCGGCAGCCTCTCCGACGAGCTGTTCAAGACGCGACAGGCCCGCGAGCGCGGAATTGGCGTGCAGGGTGGCGATCCCGCCCGGATGGCCAGTGTTCCAGGCCTTCAGCATGTCGAGCGCTTCGGCCCCGCGAACCTCGCCGATAATGATCCGGTCGGGCCTCAGCCGCAGCGTGGAGCGGACAAGATCCGACAGGGAGACAGACCCCGGCTGCGTGCGCAATTGCACGACATCCGGCGCGCCGCAGGAGAGCTCGCGCGTATCTTCCAGGATGACCAGCCGGTCGCCGGTCTCTGCCATTTCGGCGAGTAGCGCATTGGCGAGCGTTGTCTTGCCAGATCCTGTGCCGCCAACGATCAGGACATTCTGCCGGTCCGATACAATCCGGCGCAGGGCATCGGCATGATGCCCGCTCATGGCGCCGCAAGAGACATATTCATCAAGCCGGATGACCCGCCCTGCGGGCTTGCGGATGGAGAAGCACGGACCCGGCGCAACCGGCGGCAGGACGCCTTCGAACCGTTCACCGGCCATGGGTAGTTCGGCCGATACCAAGGGCGCGAGCGCTGTCGCGTCGCGCCCGACATGTGTGGCGACAAGCCGGATCACGCGCTCGATCTGGCAAGGTGCCAGTACCGCGCCGCAAGCTGACCGGCCGGCGCCATGGCGCTCGACCCAGAGGCGCCCATCCGGATTGACCATGATCTCGATGACCTGCGTATCGTTGAGCGCGGCCATGATGACCGGCCCGAATGCGGTCGCCAGCATGTCACGGGTCCGGGAGAGGGAGGCAGCGTCACGCATCGATCCCGCGCCTCGCGGCATGAGGGTCAAGCTCGGCCTCGGAGACAAAGTCGGCCGACGTGGCGGTAAAATCCTCGACCGCGTTCTGCAGGATCCGGTCGCCCGATCGCAGGGCCTCTGCGACCTGGCCAACGAAGAGATCGAACCGGAGGTCGCCCTTGGCGCGCGCCGCATCGAGCTGGTCGGAAGGTACTGGCGGCGTCACGGTCAGGAAGTAGCGGACAAAGGTGGAGAGGGTCTCGCCAAGGATCAGGTGGTGGCGTTCAAGCCGCCCGAACTGGCGCGTCAGCCGGTCGAGGCGGCGGGTGATGGCGGCGTCGCGCTGGTCGTCGGTATCGCCCGCAAAGAAGGCGGCGAGGGCGCGGTCGACGACCTTGCTTTCCGAGAGACCCGGCCGTTTGGCCATGGCCTGGAGGCGCAAGAGGTTCTCTGCCGAGATATAGGGCTGGATGCGCGGCTTCATCGCTCTCTCCGTCCGGTCAGGTCCACGCCGGTCGTCTCTTCAAACCCGTCAGCGATCCCCGCGCCATCAAAGAGGCCTGCCTGTAGCGGTGCCTTCGGCCTGCTGGTCCTGGCGGGCCTTGTGGGGCGTGAGGCAATGGGACGTGGTCCGGTGCCGGTCGCGCCGGCGCCGCTGGACCCTGGGCCCCCATCATCTTGAGGATGCTGGGCGCCCTTATCTTCTGCCGGGATCAGCAGGTCTTCATGCAGGGCGCGCACTTGCTTGCCCCAGTCATCGCTTCTCACGGGCGGCAAGCAGGTGCCTGCACGCGGCGGCGCCTTCAGGCGCTCGGCGAAATTGCGGTCTTTGTAGTAGCGCAGTTTCCGGGCGAGGATCGGCGGGAAGCCGGCGACCAGAACAAGCTCGTCAGAGGCAGGAAGCTGCATGACTTCGCCGGGGGTGAGCAACTGACGGGCGGTTTCCTGGCGCGAGACCATCCGGTGCATCAGCATGGGGGCCAGGCGTGAGCCGGCAAAGTTCTGCATGGCGCGCTGTTCGGTCTTGGTACCCAGCGCATCGGAGATGCGTTTCGCGGTGCGCTCGTCATTTGCCGCGAAGGCGACGCGCACATGACAATTGTCGAGGATCGCGTTGGTTGCCCCATAGGCTTTCTCGACCTGGTTGAGGGACTGGGTGATCAGGAAGGCCTTGAGGCCATAACCGGCCATGAAGGCGAGGGCGCTTTCGAAGAATTCAAGGCGGCCAAGGGCCGGGAACTCGTCGAGCAGGAACAGGACACGCCGGCGCCGGGTTTCTGTCTCCTCGTCAAAGCGTTCCATCAGGCGGCGTCCGACCTGGTTCAGTACCAGTCGAATGAGGGGCTTTGTTCGTGAGAGGTCGGAAGGGGGAACGACAAGGAACAGGGACAGGGGGCGCGCGCCGTCAATCATGTCCGCGATCCGGAAGTCGCAGCGCGACGTGACGTCGGCAATGACCGGGTCGCGGTAGAGCGTCAGGAAGCTCATGGCTGTCGACAGGACACCTGAGAGTTCATTCTCTGACTTGTTCATGAGTTCGCGGGCCGTCTGGGCAATCACGGGATGGACGCGCGGCGCCCCGGCCGTGCCGACATGATTGGTGCGCATCATGAGTGTCAGCGTTGACCGGAAGGTGCGGCCGGGATCTGACAGGAAGCTTGCGACATTGGCGAGCGTCTTCTCGCGTTCGGCATAGAGGACATGCAGGATTGCGCCAACGAGCAGGGAATGAGCGGTCTTGTCCCAATGGCTGCGCTGTTCGAGCATGCCTTCGGGATCAACCAGGATATCGGCAATGTTCTGGACATCGCTGACCTCGCGGTCGCCCTTGCGCACTTCCATCAGCGGGTTGAAATGCGCGCCGGTCATGTCGGTCGGGTCAAACCGCAGGCAATCAGAGAAGGTCGAGCGCCAGCCCGCCGTCAGTTGCCAGTTCTCACCCTTGATATCGTGCACGACAGTCGAGTGCGGCCATGACAGCAGGGTCGGGACAACCAGCCCGACGCCTTTGCCTGACCGGGTCGGTGCGAAGGCCATGACATGATCGGGCCCGTCATGGCGCAGATAGTCTGCGCCTGCCGCGCCAAGGAAGACACCGGCTTCGGCCAGGAGCCCGGCCTTGCGCATGTCGGCTTTGATGGCCCAGCGAGACGAGCCGAAGGTCGAGACTTTCCTGTCCCATCGCGCCCGCAGCACCGCGCCAATGACGCCAGTCATGATGGCGAACACGCCGCCTGAGGCTGCAATCAGGCCGCCGCGATCGAACACGTCCGGCGCATAGGCATCGAACGCGAACCACCAGCCGAAAAAGGCCCAGGGTGCATAGACAGGATAGTCTCCGAGCACAAACCAGGGCGCGCCCAGGCGCACGGACCAGCCGAGCTGGAAGGCGGTCCATTCGGTTGCAATCCAGAGCGCCGCGATGATGACGGCGAGGACCAGGAAGGCTTGCAAAAAGAGGGTCGTATTCGGTTTCATGACCCTTAGGCTGGGCCAGATCACGCCGCATCGTCGAGAGCAAAAATTGTGTAAAATCAGGGACAAAATGGCTATTCAGCGGAGCATGCTGCCAGCCGCGTGTCGCAAAGCGTCGCCATTGCGAGGCCATATTTTTCCGCAACAAGCCCAAACCCAGCTATTGTTCGCCATTCGTTCTGGCCATAAGCCATAGGCATGGAAGACGTCCGCACCTTGATCTATGTCGCGATCCGCACAGCGCCCGCCCATATCAAGCGCGGCCTGACTGCCAGTCTTGCGCTGCAGGGCGACAAGGCGACGTCAGACCTCACAGATCATATCCTGAAAGCGCTCGGCCATTACGAGATCCACAAGAAATCCGGCCGCGGCGCCCCCGACGCGTCAGCCGCCGCAGGCAAGGGCCAGGCAGAGACCCGAAATCCTGGCCCAAGCCGGACATAATCCCTCACAAAATGCGCACCGGCTCAGCACTCTCGCCCCGTGTTCCGAAAACCCGTGAATCATGCTCAACCCAGACCATGAAAATGCGAAATACCCTCCTCCCTCTGCTCTTCCTGGCACTCGCCGGATGCGGCCAGGTAAGTGCTGATTCCCAATACGCAAAAGCAACCAGGTCCAATCCCGATCAGATTATCGGCGTCGCCTCAGTCGTGGATGGCGATACAATCGAGATTCATGGGTCACGCATTCGCCTGTCTGTATTTGATGCGCCGGAACGTGGCAAACGCTGCGGCAATACCAATGTCTACCAGAAAGCCGCTCTCTACCTGTCGGACCAGATTGGTGCAAAGACCGTCACGTGCGACGTGTCCGGCAAGGACCGCTACGACCGCGCTGTTGCCATATGCAGCGTCAAAGGCTCCGACCTCGGCGACATCATGGTCGGGGCAGGGTGGGCAAGAGACTGGCCGAGGTATAGCCGTGGCAAGTATGCGCAGGCCGAAGCGACCGCCCGGCAGGGCGGCAAGGGTATCTGGGGACTGGCGTGTCCTGACGATGTCTGGAACGGGCGCAACTACGACTAGCCCCAACCAAGCCTATCATTATCCATCTTCCTAATCTGTAGGTCGCGCGTTCGAATCGCGCCGGGGTCATAAAAAATACAATTAAAACAACGTATTATAAATTTACAAAAGTACGACTTTGCTCACAAATGGCTCCGAGGTAACTATACGGTAACCGGAGACTATTCCGACACGATCGAATCCTGCCTGAAGGTGCGTCTGGCCGGGACAGGTGCGAAGACTTTTTCGGCTGCGCGGAAGCTTGGCGGCAAGACGGTGCGGGTGCGCATCGGCGCCTATCCCGAGATCGGCCTGAGAGAAGCCAGAGCGCGCGCTGGCGCCGACGCCATCCGCGCGGGCCGAGGAAGTGGCCGATGCCGTGTCCGCAATACGCAAGTATCATCCACGGGACTGTTTGTTTCGATCCACGCCCCCGTGAAGGGGGCGACTCGCTTACCGATGCGGAGTGAGTGGGGCGGTAGCGGTTTCGATCCACGCCCCCGTGAAGGGGGCGACGCCGCTTTGGCCTGCTTACTGGCACCCATTGCTGTTTCGATCCACGCCCCCGTGAAGGGGGCGACGTCGAGGCCGTTGCGGTAAAGCGGTTCGGTTTGGTTTCGATCCACGCCCCCGTGAAGGGGGCGACCCGCACTTCCGGCGCGTGACCGTAAACCTTTTCGTGTTTCGATCCACGCCCCCGTGAAGGGGGCGACGATCGGCGAGCCGCTGCCCCGTCGAGCTTTCGCGGTTTCGATCCACGCCCCCGTGAAGGGGGCGACCCCGCGACCTGCTTCAGCGTCCAGCCCTTGCCGCGTTTCGATCCACGCCCCCGTGAAGGGGGCGACGCCTACATGGCATGGCTTCGAGGCGAGCCAGAGGTTTCGATCCACGCCCCCGTGAAGGGGGCGACCCCCGGCTCGCGCGTTCAGGCTGTCGGAAAAGGGTTTCGATCCACGCCCCCGTGAAGGGGGCGACTGTTCGCCGGTATCGAGTTAGTGGGGCGCGCGGTGGTTTCGATCCACGCCCCCGTGAAGGGGGCGACTATGCGGCCAAGCGCACCGGAACGGCATTCATGGTTTCGATCCACGCCCCCGTGAAGGGGGCGACGCCATTCCCAGCGTCCTCAACCTTGCCCATATGGTGTTTCGATCCACGCCCCCGTGAAGGGGGCGACAGCCATTGCTAACGAAGCGGCTATCCTTGGAAAGTTTCGATCCACGCCCCCGTGAAGGGGGCGACAAGCCAACAGCGCCTACGGGCAAGCCAATGCGTGGTTTCGATCCACGCCCCCGTGAAGGGGGCGACGCAGCAGCCCGAATGGATACGCGACACGCTGGATGTTTCGATCCACGCCCCCGTGAAGGGGGCGACTCACGATCCCGGAAGTGTCTTCGTCGCTGATCACGGTTTCGATCCACGCCCCCGTGAAGGGGGCGACCTTTTCCAACGCTGCCAGGGGCCGGGCGGTTGTGGTTTCGATCCACGCCCCCGTGAAGGGGGCGACCCACAGCAGCCACCACAAATGCCGCCTATTCCTGTTTCGATCCACGCCCCCGTGAAGGGGGCGACACCAGGTCATCACGGATACACAGCATGGTCGAATGTTTCGATCCACGCCCCCGTGAAGGGGGCGACCTGTCGATGTGGAACTACGTCTCAGGCAACGTCGAGTTTCGATCCACGCCCCCGTGAAGGGGGCGACGCCGCAATACACGGCGACGACGACACTCAGCCCGGTTTCGATCCACGCCCCCGTGAAGGGGGCGACATGGACGCAAGTTCAAGATGTTCACGGGTGGACGTTTCGATCCACGCCCCCGTGAAGGGGGCGACTTTGCTCAAGGGTGAATCCGACTGTGCCGTCGAGGTTTCGATCCACGCCCCCGTGAAGGGGGCGACTCCACGAGTTGCGCGCCCACCTGTCCCTGATGCTGTTTCGATCCACGCCCCCGTGAAGGGGGCGACGGGCATCCAAGTTCGGCGTCGTCGCTCTTGCCGCGTTTCGATCCACGCCCCCGTGAAGGGGGCGACCCAGTTCTATGCCGATGAACTTGCGGCCTAGTTGTTTCGATCCACGCCCCCGTGAAGGGGGCGACAAGGGCAAAATCTGGATGGGAGCCTGCAACATGGTTTCGATCCACGCCCCCGTGAAGGGGGCGACCCGCCAGAGGACGGCTGAACTCTGCGTCAAGGTGTTTCGATCCACGCCCCCGTGAAGGGGGCGACCGGCCTTGGCGCGCCAATTGGGTTTGGCAGCACGGTTTCGATCCACGCCCCCGTGAAGGGGGCGACGCTTTGGACTCTCCCATGTTGAACAAAAATGAAGCGTTTCGATCCACGCCCCCGTGAAGGGGGCGACGAGATCGGTCGAGGACCAGATGGCGCTTTGATTGTTTCGATCCACGCCCCCGTGAAGGGGGCGACGGCCAGCCCGTGCCGGTCGATGGCTGACTGAGGGTTTCGATCCACGCCCCCGTGAAGGGGGCGACGTTCTCGAAATGCGCTATGTCAGTTCTAAGCGTTGTTTCGATCCACGCCCCCGTGAAGGGGGCGACTTTCGAATTGCAACAATCTCGGTGCGGATGTGACGTTTCGATCCACGCCCCCGTGAAGGGGGCGACGTCAAAGTCACGCCACGCCTTGTCGTAACCGATGTTTCGATCCACGCCCCCGTGAAGGGGGCGACATCAGGGTTGATCGACTTGAGCGGGGCGCGCTTGAAGTTTCGATCCACGCCCCCGTGAAGGGGGCGACGACGTGTTGTGCATCACGTACCGCTCTTTCATGTTTCGATCCACGCCCCCGTGAAGGGGGCGACTCCCGTCTCACCGGCTGGTATCTCCGGGCAAAGAGTTTCGATCCACGCCCCCGTGAAGGGGGCGACCGTCGCTCAGGTGGCCTATAAGCACATCCAGAACTGTTTCGATCCACGCCCCCGTGAAGGGGGCGACCGGCACGTCCCCTAAGGCGTGCCGCCCAGAAATCGTTTCGATCCACGCCCCCGTGAAGGGGGCGACGGGTCAAGGGCCACTCCAGCAGGGACATATCCAGCGTTTCGATCCACGCCCCCGTGAAGGGGGCGACCAGGCGCTGCCGGAACTGATCCCGGACTTGCAGGTTTCGATCCACGCCCCCGTGAAGGGGGCGACCCGGGTTCGTATTTCCTGTTCCCCGTCAGCGACTATGAGACAGATCGGTTAAATTGCTAAAGGAGGGTTTGTGGCTCATCATTTCCTTGGAAGGGAAAGACGATGAGACAGAAACCAA